>Ga0172375_10000184_pt1 | contig 95900 bp, 92 predicted proteins | sample LakKiv1m_FD_114537 | JGI IMG/M metagenome (GOLD analysis project Ga0172375, IMG submission 114537) | Freshwater microbial communities from Kabuno Bay, South-Kivu, Congo - kab_092012_11.1m | ecosystem: Environmental > Aquatic > Freshwater > Lake | place: Democratic Republic of the Congo...
CATGCGGGCTCCTGGGCTCATAAATATGCCTCCTTTTAGAAGCATATTTTCGGTTAGATGAATTATGAGTCAACGATACCCGTATAAAATATTTTGGGTTAGATTTAATGTGAGGCAATTCGTGGTTTGACAAAGTGGTGTGCTTTTGATATAGTTTTACATTGATTGCATACCTGCCTGATCGTTTAAGCGCAGTTGGTAAGGATTAAATAATGAATACGCAGATTAAAAAAATCATCATCTTTTGTATCGTGGCGATAATGCCGTTTGAGGCTTATTCTTTCTGGATCTGGTCGCCGAAAACCCAGAAATGGAAAAACCCCAAATACTCAGCTTTAGCTACTCCGTTTTTGCAGTTTAAAGAAGCGGAAAAATTCTTTAATGAGAAACAATACAAAGAAGCGCTTCAGGAATTCAAGAAACTTATCATCCATTATCCCGATTCAAAAGAAGCCGCAGAAGCACAGTATTATATAGGCAAATGCAATGAGGAGCTAGGCCAGCCCTACCAGGCATTCCTTGAATATCAAAAAGTCCTGGATAGTTATCCAAACAGCCAGCGCATAAATGAAATAGTTGAGCGTGAATATAATATAGGCGAGTATTTTTTAAATAGAGAGCCTAAAAAATGGCTTGGCGTTTCTGTATATGATTTTGTTGACCATCCGTCAATTGAGATTTTTAAAAAGATAATAGAGAAAGTCCCTTATTCGCCGTATGCCGCAAAAGCGCAATATAAAATGGGAATGCTTCTTCTTAAACTTGGCCGCTATGAGGAGTCCATGGATGCGTTTCAAAAAGTCGGCGACAATTATCCTGACAGCGAATGGGCAGCTCCCGCAAAATATCAATTGGCCATCGCAACGTCAAAAGCAAGCGGAGGAGCAGATTATGATTCGACAGCAATCGAAGAGGCAACGCGAAAGCTCGATGAATTCATAAAAACCCACCCCGAAGCGGATATTTCTCCCCAGGCAACAGTGCAATTAAAAGAACTGCGTAACCGCGAAGCAAAGAAGAATTACGACATCGCCCAGTTTTACGAAATACAAAGGCAATATAAAGCAGCCAAGGTTTATTATGATATAGTTATAGACAGGTATTCAGATACGGACTATGTGAAAAAGACAGAAGAGGCTTTGGAAAAACTTAAAGCGAAACTTAAATGAAAAAATTGTTTGTTCTGATTTTTGTTCTGCTTTGCGGCTGCGGATACACGACAAGAGGTTTCGTCTACAGCAGCAACAAAATACTCATAGCACCGGCGCTTAATAAAATAAACATAACCAGCGAAAACAGGCGTTATTCGACATTTACGGTTTATCCGATATTGCTTGAGCAGCGCCTTACTAATAAGCTTATAAACAGGTTTAATATAGACGGGCATCTTAAGGTCGTAAGTGTGCCTGAAGGCGCACTCAAATTATCTTCCGAAATTACGCAATATACAAAAGAAGTAATGCGTTATGATGTCAGCGAAAATGTAAAAGAACAGAGGCTGCGTTTACACGTTAAAATTATGCTTCTTAACCAGGATGGCGGCATTATAAAAGAAAGAGAAATTGTGGGAGAAACAAGTTTCTTCCTTGAAGGCCCCAACAGTATAAACGAAACCGCTGCGCAAGAAAACCTCATAGACGATACTTCAAGAAGGATTGTAGAGGCTGTTGTTGAAGAATGGTAACTACGAAAGAAAAGGTTTTTTTTGTTTCGGGTGATGATTTTTCCGGCCGCCGGCTGATAATAGAAAATATAAAAAAGAAAACGCTTAAGGTAAGCAGCAGCCACTTAAACGTCCTCAATTTTTACCCCAGGGAAATAAATATAAAAGATTTGCAGGAAAAAGTTTTACTTTCTTCTTTTGACAAAGAAAAGATACTTATTTTTAAAGATGTTTATCATCTTCCCAAAGAGGTAAAGGATTTTCTCTACAACAATCTCAGCAAAATAATTACCAGCAATTATATAATTTTTGAAGCAGAAGGCGAGTGCTCTTTACGAGATAAAAAAATATCTGCGGATAAATTTTTTAGTTTTATCATTGCAAACGCAGCATGTTATAAGGCGGGCACAGCTTTACAAAATTTAAGCTTTGAAGATTTTAAAAAAAGTATCAGGCAGGGCAATGCGCCGCAGGCAATATATATTTTAAACAGATTGTTCGAACAAAAGTCCAGTGATAACGAAAAAAAAGCACTGGGCCTTCAGCTTTTTGGTATTTTGGTAAGCGAAGTTTCCTACCTCAAAAACGATGCTCTTCGGGTAAAATACCTCAATTATTTGTTGGAAGCAGACAGGGCAATGAAAGAAAGAGGGTTTGATCCGAAGTTTGCTATTGAGCTTTTTCTTTCCAGAAGCCTTGCAGCTTAAATTCTTCAAAACATCTTAAGCTTTCGCCGGCGTATTCAATAATTTTGCCAGCTGGCTTTTCTTTCTGGATGCTTTCTTTGGATGAATTATGTTTTGGGATGCGGCTTTGTCGAGTATTTTGTAAACAAGGCTTAATGCTTCTTTATTCTTTGCAGCATCTTTACCTTCCAGCGTTTTTTTGAATTTTTTCAAAGCTGTTTTAATTTGCTTAGTTAACTGCAGGTTTTTCTCGCGTTTTTTCGCGTTTTTTCTCAAATCCTTTTTTGCGGCTCTTCTTTGTGGCATAGAAAATACTCCTTTTGCTATTTGTCTATATTATAATAATTTAAGGATTTTATAAGAATAAGCTAAATATGTCAAGGTCTTTTTAAGGTGCATAAAGACAAGAAATCCCGGGCTCTGGGGCTATTTTTATCTGTACTTGCCTGTGATTTTCATATATGCTAATCTGTTGGGTGTAAAGATGTTTAAAAAAATCATAAAACACACGTCAATAATGACCGTCGGAACCCTTGTTTCGCGTATTTTAGGGTTTATACGCGATGTTTTGATGGCAAAGTTTTTCGGTACTTCTGATGTCTTTGAAGCTTTTTTGGTAGCCTTCAGGCTTCCTAATATCTTCCGCAGTATTTTTGCGGAAGGTTTTACTGACAGCGTGGCAACTCCGGTTATGTCTGAATACCACGAAGATAAAGAAAAAGTTTTTGAAATCGGCCGTCACCTGCTTTGTGTATTTTTTATCGTACTTTGCCTGTTTACACTTTTGGGTGTTATATTCAGCAGGCAGCTGGTTATGCTTACCGCCCCGGGTTATATTCCTAATCTTTATAAATTTAATCTTGCAGTATCATTTACCCGCATAACGTTTTTTTATCTTTTACTGATAGGGCTTTCTTCAGCCATGGTTTCCATGCTTTATTCCCTGAAAAAATTTTTCGTCCCGGCATTTAATCCGGTTTTTCTAAATGTAACTTTTATCCCGGGCATACTGTTTTTCAGCGGTTATTTTAAGGATTACATACTTGTTGCCTGCGTAGTCGTTGCGGGAATTTTGGAATTGCTGTTTCCGTTATTGGCCCTTAAGAAGAATGGTTTTATTTTCAAATTCGACATCAAAGCTTCATTGGCTGACCCAATACTTAGAAAAATGTTTAGATTGTTTGTGCCGAGAATCTGGTCGAGCATAGTTTATCAGCTTAACGTTTTTGTGGATACGATTTTTGCTTCTTTCTCTCAAATTACAGGCGTAGGCGCGCTTGCCGCCATAAATTATGCAAACAGGCTGACGCAGCTTCCATTTGCGTTAATTGTGCTTTCGATTGCCCCGGTTGTAGTGGTTGACCTTTCAAAGCACCATAAAGACGGTAATTTCGAAGATTTCAAGAAACTTCTGATTTTTTCTTTTCAGAACGTAATATTTTTTGTTGTGCCGATTGCGTTGATATTTATATTCTTGCCAAACGCTATAATAGATGTTTTGTTTAAGAGGGGAGAATTTGATGCTTACTCTCTTAATATTACTTCTTCCGTACTTTTCTTCTATGCTTTCGGGGTTTTTTTCTTTTGTATAAACCGCCTCCTGGTTACTTCCTTTTACGCCATTAAAGATACCCGGACACCTGCCAGGGTGGCAACAATCGCGCTTTTGCTTAACGCAGTCTTAAGCGCTATCTTGATGTTTCCTTTAAAAATAGGCGGAGTTGCGCTTGCTACATCTATTTCGGCAAGTGTAAGCTCAGTGTTGCTCTATAGGTCTTTGATAAAAAGAATCGGCAAGATTAATTGGGACAACACGAAAGAACAGGCCCGCCGGGTAATTCTACTCAGCTTCTTAATTGTGCTTTTGGCAAGTTTTCTTTGGACAAGCCTTACTTACGATAAGTATATTAAAACTTTGATAATTTCAGGCGCGTCATTAATGGTATTTTTAGGATTAGGTTTTATCCTTCAGCTTAAACAGATTATATATTTAAAACAATGGATATTAAAGAAAAGATAAAAAATCTGCCGGCAACACCCGGCGTTTACATAATGAAATCTAAAGAGGCAGATGTGCTTTATGTGGGCAAGGCCTCTTCGCTTAAAAAACGCGTTGCCAGTTATTTTTTAAGGAACGTTTCTTTGAAAACAGGCTTTCTTATGGAAAAAGTTTACGACATAGATTATATAGAGTGTAACAGCGAAGAGCAGGCCCTGGTTTTAGAAGCAGCTTTAATAAAAGAAAAAAAACCAAAGTATAATATTGCACTTCGCGACGATAAAAGTTACCCGTATGTTGAAATAACCAGAGAACAATTTCCCCGTATTTTTATTACAAGAAAAAGGATAAACAAAAAGAGCCTCTATTTCGGTCCTTATCCAGAAGTAGGCATATTAAAGTCTGTGCTAAACATGATAAGAAGGATTTTTCCCTATTGTTCCTGCAAATGTTTTAAAAAAACAGAATGCCTTTTTTCTCATATCAAGCTTTGCCCGGCGCCCTGCGCAGGTAAAATATCAGAAGCGCTCTATAAAGAAAATATAGAAGCTATAGTAAGAGTGCTTAAGGGAGAAAGGGAGGAGCTTATAAGTTTATTGCGCGTAAAAATGCGCAAATTATCTAAAGAAAGCAAATTTGAAGAAGCGGCGGCAGTGCGCGACAAAATAGTTGCCCTGGAAAACCTCTACAAAGGAAAAAGTTTGACCCACGAGTTGATTTCTCTTAAAGAAATATTACAATTGCCTTCTCTGCCGCTGCGCATAGAAGCCATAGACATTTCATCTTTAAGCGGCACAAATGCGACAGGCTCGGTAGTAGTTTTTAAAAATGCCGTAGCGGATAAAAATTTATACCGGCGTTACAGGATAAAGGAAGTATTTTCAACCGATGATTATGCGATGATGGCGGAGGTTGTAAGAAGAAGATACGCAAGGCTTTCTTGCGAAGAGAAGGGCATGCCGGAACTTATTATAATAGACGGAGGCTTAGGGCATGTCCAGGCAGCAAAAATAGAATTGGATAAATTGCAACTTAAAATACCTGTTATAGGCATAGCAAAAAGAAACGAAGAAATATGGTTTCCTGATAGTCGTAAACCATTGGTTATACCAAAGACAAATGCGGCTTTGCATTTAATCCAGCGTCTGCGCGATGAAGCGCACAGGTTTGCGCGTAAATACCATTTATTACTAAGAAGAAAGAAAACCATAAGATAGCTATCAGGCATCAGCTATCAGCTTTTCCGCCATCGTTAAAACTTAGGCGGATCCGCCTAAGTAATTTTTATGGTGGCGGACAGCAGCTGACAGCTGAGAACTGAAAGCTGGGAGCTGAAAAATGACCGATTTTGAAAAAAAAGTTTTACGGGTAGTTTCAAAAATACCTTTAGGCCAGGTTCGTAGCTACAAGTGGGTAGCAGCGAAAATAGGTAAACCCAAAGCTTACCGCGCTGTTGCTAACGCTCTTCATAAAAACCCATATCCCTTGCTGATTCCCTGCCATAGGGTTATAAAATTATCGAAAAATACAGGCGGCTATGCTCTGGGGAAAGCCTTAAAGAAAGACTTAATAAAATTAGAGCAAAAGATAAAAGATGTGATAAAATAAATGAAGCTAAAACTTACGGTAGCCTTAAGGGCGAACATAAGTTTTGTAGCTGAATTTACCCCGCACCTTTGAAGGTATTCTGAAGGAATAAGGTAAAGGTGCGGGGTTCAATTGCGCTATCATTTTTTCGGCGTGTTTTGCGCTTGAAAAAGTTATTTACTCATTGAAGGAGGTTTAAATGCATTTTGCAAAGATATTGGATGTAATGATAGAGAAGGAAATCTCAGATATATTCATACGCGCAAACAGTAATTTAAGAGGAAGGCGCTTTTCGTTGGTAGAAGTTATAGATGAAAACGTATTTAGCGTTGAAGATGTGGATAACATCGTAAAAAGCATAACCAGCGACAAGGATAAGGCGCTGTTAAAAGAGAATAAAGGCTGCGAATTCACTTATTGGTACAAAGAGAACTGGCGGTTCCGCGTAGGAATATTTTACCAGAGAAATACGCTTTCCCTGGTAATGAGAAAAATCGATTTACACATACCTACTTTTGAACAACTTAATCTGCCTGTTGCGGTTTTAGAGAAATTTGCCGCACAACGCAGGGGCATGATTTTGCTCACCGGCATAACCGGAAGCGGTAAGTCAACTACCATCGCAAGTATTATGGAAAGTATGAACCAGAATTATAAGCGGCATATTTTAACCGTGGAAGAACCTATAGAATTTACTTTTAACGATAAGAAATCAATTATAAACCAAAGGGAAATCGGCACTGACGTTGCAACTTATGCTGATGCGCTTAGGCAATTTGCGCTGCACTCTCCCGATGTTATTTATATAGGAAATATCCGCGATGAAGATACCTGCCGCGCAGCCTTAACAGCGGCAGAAACAGGAGTGCTTGTTTTATCTACCCTTCATACAGTTAACGCATCTTCGACAATCGACAGGTTGATAAATTTCTTTCCGCCTTATCAGCATCATCTTGTGCTTGAGCAACTGTCTTATCTTTTAAAGGGAGTATTCTCTCAGAGGTTGCTTCCGCGCTGCGACACCCCGGGCCTTATCCCTGCTTATGAATCCATGGTGCTTAGCCCTTCAGTGAGCCGCCTGCTTATTGAAAACAAAGTATGGGAACTTCCGAAATATATTGCATCGGGTGATATATATGGCATGAAAAGTTTTCATCAGTGTTTGCTTGAGCTGGTAACAACCAAAAAGATTACTCCGGAAGTTGCTCTTGAATATGCCGATAAAAAAGAAGAACTTGAAATGGAACTGCGCAATAAAGGGTTAATGTAATTCTGCCTCAGCCGGCACTTCAAAAGATAATTAAAAATTAAACGCAATAAAATATGCAGGATATTAAAAGCAAAATAGAAAATTTGGAAGAAGAGCTGTTAACGCTAAAAGAGCTTTTGAAAATAGATTCAAAGAAAAAAGGCATCAATGGCTTGCAGTCTAAAATGTCCGAGCCTAATTTTTGGCAGAACCAGAAAGAAGCTTCCGGTATAATAGAAGAGCTTAAAAAAATAAAAGGCGACGTAGACGATTGGGATATGCTCAATAACAAGCTTTGCGAGCTTAAAGAATTTATACAGATAGCAGATACTTCCTATGAAGGTGAGATGGAGAAGGAAACAAAAAAGTTCGAGGAAAAACTCGAAAAGTTAAAACTCAGAGTTCTTTTCGGCGAGAAGTTCGATGATTCAAATGCGATAGTTGAGATTAATTCCGGCGCAGGCGGGACTGAAGCCTGCGACTGGGCGAGTATGCTTTTTAGGATGTATTTTAGATGGGCCGAAGATAAAAAATTTAAGTTTAGCGTCCTTGATGAAGTAAAGGGAGAAGAGGCAGGAATAAAAAACATTACTTTTCTTATAGAGGGACTGCGCGCCTACGGTATGCTTAAATCAGAACGCGGAGTACACAGGTTAGTCAGAATTTCTCCGTTCGACGCCAATAAAAGAAGGCATACTTCTTTTGCTTCGGTTGACGTGCTTCCGGAAATAAAAGAAGATATCGATATCGAAATAAAACCGGAAGAGCTGGAAATTATAACCTGCCGCGCCTCAGGCGCCGGAGGCCAGCACGTAAACAAAACCGACTCAGCGGTACGCATCAAGCATTTACCCACCGGGATAGTTGTTGCCTGCCAGAATGAGCGTTCGCAGCATCAAAATAAAGCTGTTGCCCTTAATGTTTTAAGGGCTAAACTTTATGAGCTAAAAGAAGAAGCAAAGAAAAAAAATCTGGAAAACATTTCAGGAACGAAACAGAAAATAGAATGGGGCTCGCAGATACGTTCTTATGTATTATACCCGTATTTATTGGTAAAAGACCACAGGACAGATTTGGAAAACCATGACGCCTGGGGCGTTCTGGACGGAAAGATAGACGATTTTATTTACGCTTACTTAAAGAGGCCAAGATGTTAAAAAATTTTATATTAAACGATTGCCAAAGGAAAATAAATTCGCAAAGCCCTAAAGTAAATATTTTACTGCATAAAGAAATTCCGACCCCTTCGCTTAAGGAAATAGCCGCTCTCGCATCTATAGTAAGCCAGGTAAATTCTTTCGAAGGAGAAATTAAACATAAGCCCGACAGTTTTTTTAAAGAAAAAACAAAAGAACTTAGAGCCAGGTTTAACAGTATTAGGAACCTTTCTCCTGATGAATTCAAAGTCGCCGCCGAGAAGATATTGGATGAGATACTTCCGTTTTATTTTGCTTGTGTTAGAGAGGTAGCTTCCAGGACCGTTAAAATGCGCCATTTTGATTCGCAGGTTTTGGGAGGAATCGTTTTGCACAAAAATAAAATTGCAGAAATGGCAACAGGTGAAGGTAAAACGCTTGTTGCAACCCTTGCAGTTTCTCTAAATGCGCTTACCGGCCGCGGCGTGCATGTCGTAACTGTCAATGACTACCTTGCCAGGCGTGACCGGGAATGGATGGGGCCTATATATGAATTTTTGGGTTTTACTATCGGTGTTATCCAGCAGGAAATGGACAATAACGAACGAAGGCTTGCGTATGCCTGCGACATAACTTACGGTACAAACAACGAATTTGGTTTTGATTATCTTCGCGATAACATGGTAGGGAGTTTAAATGAAATGGTCCAGCGCGGGCATTTCTATGCGATAGTTGATGAAGTTGACTCTATACTTGTAGATGAAGCAAGGACCCCTCTTATAATTTCCGGGCCCGCGGAACTTTCCACGGATAAATATTACAAGGCAGATAAAGCCGCGCGCGCACTTAAGGTAAAATTCGTAATACAGAGTTTTGACGCAAAGGACGGAACTATCGTAATGAAAAATACCGACGGCACCGAAACAAGAATTCAGCCGGAAGAACTTGAAGCAAATTTCGATGCAGTCGTAGAAGAGAAAAGCAACAATGCTTATATACTTTCTAACGGTGAAAAAAAATGCGAAAGAGCACTGGGGGTTGATAGCCTTGAGGAACCCCCGGATAAATTTTCAAACCCCTGGACTCATTACCTGACCCAGAGCCTTCGCGCCCATTATCTTTTCGAGAACGAACAGGAATATATCATAAAAGACGGGAAAATAGTTATTGTTGATGAGTTTACCGGCCGCCTTATGCCGGGCAGGCGCTGGTCAGACGGCCTTCATCAGGCAATAGAAGCAAAAGAGAATTTAAAAATCCAGGAAGAATCTCAAACACTTGCAACGATTACTTTGCAGAATTATTTCAGGATGTATAAGAAGCTCGCCGGCATGACCGGAACGGCTTACACCGAAGCAAATGAATTTAAACATATTTATACGCTTGAGACCGTAGTAATTCCTACAAACAAGGCCCTGATAAGGAAAAATTATCCTGACAGGATATATAAAAATAAAAAAGCCAAATTTGAAGCAGTAATAAAGGAGATAGAAGAGTTTTATATCCTGAAACAGCCTGTGCTCGTGGGAACTACTTCAATTGAGGATTCAGAAATTTTATCGTTTCTTTTAAACAAAAAAGGCGTAAACCATAACGTGCTTAATGCAAAATATCATGAAAGGGAAGCGCATATCGTAGCGCAGGCAGGCAGGCTTGCCCAGGTAACCATTGCAACCAATATGGCGGGCCGCGGTACCGATATAATTCTTGGCGGCAACATTGATTTTTTCATAAAAGACCTTCTTAGAAAGAACGAAATTCCTCCGGAAGATGAGCGTTACAAGGAGGAATATGAAAAGCTCTATCAAAGCAATAAAGATAAATTCGATGAAGAACACAGAATGGTTGTCCACCTCGGCGGTTTACATGTTATAGGAACACAGCGGCATGAAGCCCGCCGTATCGATAATCAGTTACGCGGAAGAAGCGGCAGGCAGGGGGACCCGGGGTCCTCGCGTTTTTATGTTTCATTAGAGGATGATTTAATGCGGCTTTTCGGCTCGGAAAGAATATATTTTCTTATGGACAAGCTGGGTTTCCCGGAAAATGAACCTATAGAACACCCGCTTGTAAATAGCTCTCTTGAAATAGCCCAGAGGAAAGTTGAAACCCACAACTTCGAAATCCGTAAACAGCTGCTTGAGTACGATAACGTTATGAACAAACAACGGGAAGTAATTTACGAACAGCGCAGGCAGATTCTTGAGAGGCCAGCGATAAGCAATGAAATATTTACGATGATTGACGAAGTTATAGAAAAAAATATACCTGTTTATTATTCCGAAGAAAAAAACATGCTCGGCCTGACTCACTGGGTTAAACTAAAATTTGATTTGGAATTAACAGGAAGGGCATTAGCTGATTTGAGCCTGGAGGAAACGATTGAGTTTATAAAGAAAAGCGTAACAGAGGCGTACCGTAATAAACAGCAGGCAGTAGGGCCAGATAAAATATCTTCAATGGAGAGGGCAGTTGCTCTTTGGGTTTTGGATTCACGCTGGAAGGAACATCTGCTTATTATGGATTCCCTTAAGGAAGGCATACATTTAAGAGGATACGGCCAGACCGACCCGCTTGTTGAGTATCAGAAAGAATCATACTCCGCGTTTAACGAAACAATAGCTTCAATCAAAGAAGACATCGTGGATTTAATCTTTAAAACAAAGATATCTTTGCCTGAAGAGGCAGTGAGTGTTTTTGAAGAATCCCCGAAGAATTATGTCCATTCGGAATATTCATCTTTGAAGAAAGAAGAAGAAAAGCCCGCTACGGAAACACCACCGCAGACACAAAAAATTTCAGGGCCAAAAGTAGGAAGAAACGACCCTTGTCCCTGCGGTAGCGGAAAAAAATATAAAAAATGCTGCGGAAAATAATTCTAACACCCCAAAAATATAAATGATAAATCTGCTGCTTGCGAGCTTTGCCGGAATCTTTACCGGTTTAAGCTTTAATTTTACATATCTTGCTTTTTTGGTTTGGTTTTCTCTTCTGCCGCTTATATATGTCATAAATAAAACCAATTCTAGGCAAACAACATTTTGCGCAATTATTTTCGGCCTGGCATATTACTTAACTGCAATTTTCTGGATAGGCAACGTTACGAAATTAGGGCTCGTCCTGCTTGTATGCTATCTTTGCCTGTATGCTGTTATATTTTCCCAGTTTACGCGCTATTTTTTACGAAAAAATTTCATAATCATTACCGTGCCGGCTTTATGGGTTTTGCTTGAATTTATCAAGGAGAATATCTGGTGCGGATTCGGCTGGGCTAATTTAGGCTATTCTCAATATAAAAATTTATATCTCGTGCAGTCTGCTGATTTATTCGGAGTAAAATTAATATCTTTTTTTATCGTAATGGTAAATATTTTACTATGGGAAATTATCTCAAAAAGAAAATTTCTGCTGCGTAAAATTATTTTTGTTGCTCTGATTTTGTCCGCAAGTTTATCATATTCTTTTTTCAGGCTTAATGGTTTAAAAGAAACTTCCTCGATAAATTTGTCGCTTATTCAGCCCAACATACCCCAGGAATTAAAATGGGAAGAGTCGTCTCAGCCGGATATAATAGAAAAACTGGGGAATCTTGCCTCAAAAACAGAGGTAGATTCGCTGGTGATTTTTCCGGAAGCTGCGTGGCCGCTTATGCTTTGCGATTTGGATACCTCGATTTTAGACGGTTTTATAGACAGCTTAAAACGTGATATCCTGATAGGAGCAATTACGTCAGAAGAAGGTAATTTCTATAACGCCGCTTTATTGTTTGAAAAAACCGGAAAATTGCAGGGTATTTACCGCAAAATCCGGCTTGTTCCGTTTGGTGAATATGTTCCGCTTAGAAAGTTTTTAGGTTTTGTAAGCGTAATAAATTCTGTAGGAGATACGACAAGGGGAAAAGAGATAAAAGTGTTTTCCTACAAAAACAAAAATTTTTGCGTCCTTATATGTTTCGAAGATATATTTCCTGCATTCGCCACAGATTACGCCAAAAAAGCGCAATTTCTCGTAAATATAACGAATGATGCCTGGTTTGGAGGCGAGCCGGAGGCCAGCCAGCACCTTGGAATTATGGTTTTTAGAGCTATCGAAAACAGGATTTCTATTGCGCGCTGCGCCAACACTGGCATAAGCGGCTGGGTTTCTTATAAAGGAGATATTCATAGCCTAAAATCAGACAATGAAGAGGTTTTGGTCGACGGCGTATTAAACTTTAATTTACCTTTAAATGAAAAAAGAAGCTTGTATAATAAATGGAAAGATATATTTGTGCTATTTTGTGTTTTATCATTAGGCTTGGTGTTGATACCCGGGAAAAATAATGGATAAATATCAATCACTTTCGATCAAGGTAAGCTGGCTGGCTATCGGCGTAAATCTTTTAATATCCATAGCGCAGTTTATCATAGGAATACATTCGAAAAGTATTTCTATAATGACAGATGCTGCGGACAGCCTGCGTGATATTGTTGCAACCGGCGTAGTAATATTTAGCCTTAATTTTGCCAAAAAACCTGCCGACAAAGAACATCCTTTCGGCCACGGAAGAATAGAAGATGTGGGCGGGGTAATTGTAGCTTTATTTTTACTTTTGATGGGTTTAACCTTTCTGAAAGAGTCTTTCATGAGGTTTATCAACCCGCAGCCTTTAACTATCAACTTCTACATAATATCTATTATGGCTGTTGCTTCCGTAATAAAGTTTTTCCTTGGGTTTGTGACCCAATTTGTTTCTAAAAAGGCTAAATCCAACATACTTGAAGCAGACGCTTTCCATCATTATACAGACTGTATAACCACGGTTATAGTTGCGGTTGGTTTGATATTCGTAAGAGCAGGGCTTACCTTTGTCGATGCGGCGTTAGGCTTTATAATAGCGTTTCTTATTATATGGTGGTCATTTAAAATGCTTCGTGAATTTGTGGACAATCTTCTCGGCAGGTGCCCTCCGGCTGAGCTTTGTGAAAAAATAAAAAATATTGCCTTATCCTTTAAGCCAGTGGATGGAGTGCATGATATAGAGATTCATTCTTATGGCAAAAATAAGGTCATATCCTTGCATATTGAGCTAAGCCCGGAGCTTAGCCTCCTCGAAGCGCATAGCATTGCCGATAGTGTTGAAAAAAAGATTTACAACGAAGACCTTGGCAGATGTATAGTGCATGTTGATTTAAAGGGAAAAGCAAAAGCAGTAGAAAAAGAAATGGTTGAAAAGGCTATTAATAAGTTTATGTCAAGGAACAAAGATATCAAGGATTTCCATGGCATAGAGATAATAATTAACGAATCCACAAGTATTATCGATTTCCATCTTTGTTTTTCAAAGAACACATCTTTGGATGAGAGCCATATCGTATCGCATAAATTGTCAGATTATTTAAAGAAGCAATTCGGTTTCACCAGGGTAAATATTCATGTTGAGCCCTATAGGAATATAGCGGATAGCGGAAAATAAATCCAAAAATAAAAATTAAAAACATTGAAGCTTTAGATTTGGCATTATCATTTTAAGATTTGATATTTTTTCTTAGGAGGTGAGTTTTATGGAACTGGAAATAGTAAAAATTAACAAACCGCAAGATTTAAATATTATTATCGGACAGTCGCACTTTATAAAAACAGTTGAAGATATGTATGAAACAATCATCTCAAGCGTGCCAAATGCAAAATTCGGCCTTGCTTTTTGCGAGTCTTCAGGCAAATGCCTGATAAGGGTGGAAGGCAACGACGAAGAGCTTAAAAAAATTGCAGCTGATAATGCTTTTGCGATAGGCTGCGGGCATTCCTTTTTTATTATCCTAAAAGATGTCTATCCTATAAATATTTTGAATCAGATAAAAAATATACCTGAAGTTTGCCGTATATTCTGCGCAACCGCGAACTCAGTTGAAGTTATTATCGCAAAGACTTTCCAGGGCAGAGGAGTGTTGGGGGTAGTTGATGGCGCTTTACCCAAAGGAATCGAGACAGCCGAAGATATAGTCTGGAGAAAAGAATTCTTAAGAAAGATCGGATACAAACGTTAAAAATTTTTCGCTTGTCTTAAACCATAAAAAATAATACTGCCTGCAGATAATTTATTTTGAAATGAATAACGAATTAAGAAAAAATCTGGCAAGACGCCTGGCTTGGTTTTTCCTGCGAATATTTACCGTTATAAATGGTTCATTTTCGCTCAGGTGGAGTTATACACTTGGAGGATTGTTGGGTAGTTTTGCCTGTGCGGTTATCCCCCAGCAAAGAAAAATTTCAGTTGAGAGCCTCGGAATTGCTTTTCCCGGTATGCCGGTTGAAGAAAGAAAAAATATCACCCGCAACTTTTTTATATTCATGGCCCAAAGTGCATTTGAGCTGCTTTACGTTTTAAGGCATACCGAAAAACTAAAAAACGTCAAAATTGAGGGGAAAAATAACCTAGACAAAGCGCTTCAGGCAGGCAGTGGAGTCATTCTGATTACTGCACATATAGGTAACTTTCCGCTTATGAGCGTAAAACTGGCGAGCGAAGGCTATAAGATAAATTTTGTGACAAGGCCAATGCGTGACGAAAAAGCCGGAGATTACCTGTTCAATCTAAGAGAAAATGCCGGCGTTAAAAGTATTTTTTCATATCCCAGAAAAGAATGCGTAGCCGGTATAATAAAAGCTTTACGTAATAACGAAATAGTGATAATGCAGATGGACCAGAACTTCGGCTCCGGCGGGGTGTGGGTAAAATTTTTCGGAAAACTTGCTGCGACACCGGTAGGATCAATTACCCTTGGCCTTCGGACAGGTGCAAAACTCGTGCCTGCGTATATATATAGGGAAAGCTTTTCCAGGCATTGCATAAAAATTATGCCGGAAGTACCTCTCGTTGAGACAGAAAATAAAGACGAAACCGTCTTAAAAAATGCAATCACATTCAGCCGGATAATTGAGGGCTGGATAAAAGAATATCCCGAACAATGGGGCTGGATACACCGGCGCTGGAAATCGCAGCCGCCGAAAAATTTATCAGCTTCGCAGTTTAAAGTAGAAGCATAATTACCTGTTTATTCCGTTAGAAAATACTCGCCGTTCGCTGTCAGATGTTTTAAGTTTTGTCCGCGTAAAATCAGTATAACTATTAATTTTCTAACGGGATTTATTTCTAAAAAAAGATTGTAAAAGTCCCATAATTTGATAGAATTTTTTTAATGGGTACATCGCATCTTAAAGATAAACGCATAGTTTCCAATGGGGCATTTGTACCAATTCGTATCATATTTGTAGAATCTAAATGAAAAAGAAATATTCCATAGGCATAGGGTTGAATTTATTTGATGCGCGTGCAATTTTGCTTGGCCCGGACAAAAAAATTATTCTTGAGATAGAAAAACCAAGAAAGAACGTAACCGCCAACGAAACTATCAAAGTTTTGCTTGAACTATTCGAAGAAATAATTTCAAAAGCCAAAAATTATAAAAAAGAAGACATAGAAGGCGTTGGCCTCGCTTTAGGAGGCATTGTAAATACGAAGAAAGGTATGGTATATTGGCCGCAAAAACAATATACTTCCTATGCGTATATTTCCCTCCCATTAAAGGAGTATCTTGAGAAAAAGTTTAATTTTCCGGTGACTATCGAAAATGATGCTAATAGTTGTGTGCTGGCGGAACATATGTTGAATTTTTCGGAATGTAAAGATGTTATATATATGTTTTCAGGCGTTGGTTGCGGAATAATTGCCGATGGCAAGCTATATAAAGGTAAAGACGGCGGAGCCGGAGAATTGTTTTTAAATTCAACTAAACGCATGGAATCCGAACTTGGGGAATTTTCTTTTTTTAGGCAATGGCCCATAGATTTGGGTATCGTAAAAAAAGCGAAAGAGATTATTTCGCTAGGTAAAAGCACGTCCTTAATAAAAAGAATAACTCCTACCGGCGAGCTTAATCTTAAGGATATATTTGAGGAAGCTAAAAGAAAGGACAAGGTAGCCAGAGAAGTTCTTAAGGAAGCAGCTTTTTCCCTGGGGGTAAAAATATCTTTTCTTATGAACCTGCTTAATCCGGAAGCTGTAATCATAGGCGGCGGGCTTGAAGAAGCAGGCGAATTTTTTCTTGATGAATGCATAGATGCTACAAAAGAATTTTCTTTCAGTGAAATGAGAAAAGGTTGCAGAATCGTTTTTTCCCAGCTTGGTAAGTCCGCAACCTCTCTGGGTGCTGCTTTGGCGATTATTTAAAAAAGATTCTTTACACTGATAGTTTGTATGTTATAATATTTGTGGAATAGGAGGTGATTAATGGACAAGACAAAACTTATACCTGTAATTTTTCTTATTCTTGTTTTACTTTTGGGCGGCGCCGCCATAATGCTTTATACCGAAAAGGGCAAGCTTACCGAAGATAATAAAAAACTAACCAAAGACAAAGGCGATTTAACCGCGGAAAGAGATAGCCTGCGTGATAGTAACAACAAGCTCGAAAGAGATAAGCAGGATTATGAGGAAAGGATACAGAGCATATCTTCCAAATTAAGCAGTATTGAAAAAGACCGGGACGAGTGGAAAAAGAAATTCGAAGATATTACAACCGAAAGAGATACATTGGTAGAAAAGCTTAAAGAAAAGTCCAAAACAGAAACGGCAGCACAGCAGCAACCCTCAGCCGTTACCCCGAGTTCACAGGAGCCTGTTTCAGAAGAATATTGGGCCGATTTTGTTAAGATTAAAGCCGCTCTTGAAGTAAAAGTAGAGGATTTAAATAAGCAGCTGAACGAAGCAAAACTTAAACTCTCGGATTTAGACAAGAGCAATAGAGAACTTAGTATAAAATTGGATGAGGTTAACAAGGAAAAAGAAAGACTTGAAAGCGAGATGGAGATAAAAGAGCGCACCATGCGCATAGTGAGCAGAGATTTGGTCAGCGAAAGAGAAGCAAGAAAGATAGCTATGGAAGAGTTGGGTAAACTGAGAGGAGAGAATAATAGTTTAAAGAGAGAGCTTGTAATCCTCAATAAGGAAAAGGTCCAGCTCCAGGGCAACATAATGGATGTCGCAGAAAAGAAAGACATGCTTGAGCATAAAATTTCCAGCGTTGAAAATGTAATGAAGGAAAAATCCCTTGAGCTCGACGAATTGGAAAAAGAGCTTAATACTACGATAAGGGGAGATGGCAGAGTTATGTCAAGGGAAACGGCTTCAGTTGAACTTCCTCCGATAGTAGTTAAGTCAAGCAGCGGACCGAAAGGCTTAAAGGGAGAAGTTTTGGCAGTTAATCCGGAAGAAAGATTCGTAGTAGTAAGTCTTGGTGAAACTTCCGGCATCGGCCCAGGAAACGAGCTGAAGGTTTTAAGAAAGAATAAAGAAATAGCCCGCATACAGATTATTGAAACAAGAAAAGATATTTCAGCGGCGGATATTAAAGAAATTAATCCTGGCGTAGAGATCCAGGAAGGCGATATAGTAATATCGAAATAATTTAGTGCTCTTTAGGTAGCCAAAGTTGAACAAGTTTCATCTCTGACTACCTAATAGAGTTTAGAGAGTAGAGGCGACTAGTGTCTTCTTCCATCACCATAAAAGAAGTTGCAAAAAAAGCAGGCGTTTCTATTGCAACTGTGTCACGTTATCTTACCAACCCCACCTCAATCAAAGGCGAAAATCGTAAAAACGTTCAACAGGCTATTCAGGAATTAGGCTATCAGCCTTTTATTTATGCTCGAAAGCTTGCCGGAGGAAAACTTAATACTTTTGGTCTCATTATCCCTGGTTATGAAGGTATTTTTTATTCCTTTTATGCAATTGAAACTATCAGGAATATAGCTTTGGCGCTAGACAAGAAAGGTATAGATTTACATTTACATATTTTTTGGAACAAAGATAATTTTAGAACTTCTCTTGTTGATGGAGTTATTTTCGCCGACATCATAGATAATGAAAATCAATTGAAACGTTTGGTTAAAGAAAAATTTCCGCTTGTTGTTATAAATAAAAAAATAGAAGATCCGGCAGTAAGTTATGTTGCTATAGATAACTTTAAAGGAGCATATAACGCGACAGAGTTTTTAATTCATCATGGGCATCGTCTTATAGCGCATCTTGCAGGAGACCTGCGCGTTCAGTGCGCACAGGAACGTTTGGATGGGTATAAAAGCGCTTTAGAAAAAAATAAAATCAGAGCGCGAGAAGATTATCTAAAAATTACCAATTTTTCCACCAAAGATGCAAGGGATAAACTGGAAGAATTGTTTTCACTTAAAGAACCGCCGACTGCGATATTCTGTTCCAGTGATGATATTGCGGTTGAGGTTTTAAATTTTGCGGAAGAAAAAAAGATTAAGGTGCCAAAGGCCTTAAGCGTAATCGGTTTTGACGATAATGTGCGTAAATTCCATGCAAATTTAAGTATTACAACTGTAAGGCAGCCCATAGATAAAATGGCTTTAACCGGAGTTGAAATACTTAATGAAATAGTGGCAAAAAAAGCAACAGTCAAGAAGGTTGTCCTGGATTGCGAGCTGATTGTGAGAGATACCGTAGATTTCATATAACAATATATAGTATTTAATTGTTTTCCAACTACTATATATGGTATTTTTCCTTGACATTCCGCATAAAGAGTGATATAAAAATAATATTGCAGTTAAGTGGGCAGTTTTTTAAATAGTCTTCTTTTAAAATGAGGAGTAATCATGGAAGAAAAATTGAATTTTTCTCCCAACGCTTTGGTCGTTCTCAGAAAACGCTACCTTAAGAAAAACGAAAAAGGTCAAACTATAGAAACTCCGGTTGAACTTGTTGAGAGAGTTTCAAGTGCGATTGCTTCAGTAGAAAAAAAATACAGTGCGACCAAAGAAAAGACCGAGGAAATAAAGAAAAAATTCTTCGAAATAATAGTTAACCTGGAATTCGTTCCAAATTCCCCAACCTTAATGAACGCAGGAAAAGACCTAGGGCAGCTTTCTGCCTGTTTTGTTGTTCCTGTAGAAGATTCAATGGATTCTATTTTTGATGCAATAAAAGCAACAGCGTTAATACATAAAACCGGAGGCGGCACGGGTTTTAGCTTTTCGCGTCTGCGCCATAAAAATAGCGTTGTAAAATCTACCGGCGGTGTTGCATCAGGGCCGGTTTCCTTTATGAAAGTTTTTGACGCAGCAACCCAGGCCGTCAAACAGGGTGGAACCAGGCGCGGAGCAAATATGGGAATGCTTAGAATAGACCATCCGGATGTTTTAGAATTTATAAAATGCAAGGAAAGAGAAGGAGATATTTCTAATTTTAATATTTCCGTAGCCCTTACTGATGATTTCATGGAAAAAGTCCTCAAGGAAGAGGATTTTAATTTAGTTGACCCGCATTCCGCAGAAACAGTAAACAGAATCAATGCGCACGATACGTTTAATGCAATTGCTGATTATGCTTATAAAAATGGAGAACCCGGTATTATATTTATCGATAGAATGAACGAAGGCAATCCCACCCCTCAATTAGGGGTAATTGAAAGTACGAATCCTTGCGGAGAACAGCCGCTACTTCCTTATGAATCATGTAATCTTGGTTCAATCAATCTTTCTAAATTTTTACGGGAAGTAGATGGCGAATTTGAGATTGATTGGGAACGTTTAAGAGATGTTACGTTTTTATCGGTAAGATTTCTTGATAATGTTATAGATGCGAATAAATTTCCTTTGCCCCAAATCAAAGAAAATACCTTAAAGACCAGGAAGATAGGTTTGGGTATTATGGGTTTTGCAACTATGCTTGGATTTTTAGGCATAGCCTATGACAGCGATGAAGCAATTGACCTCGCTAAAAGAATAATGAGTTTTATATATAAGAATGCTAAAGAAGAATCGATGAGGCTTGCTTCAACCCGGGGAGTTTTTCCTGCATGGAAAGGAAGTTCGTGGGATAAAAAAACTACGCGAATAAGAAATGCAACGCTTACGACAGTTGCTCCCACAGGAACTATAAGCATAATAGCAGGCCCCACTTCTTCAGGGATAGAGCCTAATTTTTCTTTATGTTATTCCAGAAATGTTTTGGAAGGAGAAAAACTTTTAGAAATTGACCCGGCATTTGAGTATACGGCTAAAAAAGAAGGTTTTTACAGCGAAGAGTTGATGAAAAAAATTGCAGCAGGTGAAAGTATACAAAATATGAAGGAAGTTCCGGAAAAGTTTAAAAAGATATTTAAAACTGCAATGGAGATTTCTTCGCTTTGGCATATCAAAATGCAGGCAGCTTTTCAGGAATTTACCGACAACGCAGTATCAAAGACTATAAATTTGCCCAACAACGCAACAGTTGAAGATGTAAAAGAAGCATATCTTCTTTCTTATAAATTACGCTGCAAGGGGATTACTGTTTACAGGGATGGTTCAAGAAGCGTTCAGGTTCTAACCGTTGACAAGAAGAAAGAAGAGAAAAGACACGAGTTGAGCGAAGAAAAACAACCAGTGGTTTCTTATCCAAAGCCGAGGCCGGAAGTTATAATGGGAACGACTACTAAAGTTACAACCGGCTGCGGGAATTTATATATAACTATTAATCAGGCCGAAAGCGGTGATTTTTTCGAAGTTTTTACCCAAATGGGCAAAGCCGGAGGCTGTGCCGGAAGCCAACTTGAAGCTGTAGGCAGGCTGATTTCGCTGGCGCTAAGAGGCGGGGTTGATATTAAGGTCGTTACGGAACAGCTCAAGGGAATAAGATGCCCATCCCCAAGCTGGGTGAACGGAAAGAAGATTTTTTCCTGTGCTGACGCGGTCGCCAGGGTTTTAGAAAAAAGAGCAATGGACCAGAAAGAAATTGTCAAAGTGGAACTTCCTGTTCTGGAAAAACAAGAGGCTTCAGTTATGATTAAAAAAACCAACACCTTCAGTAATATTGTCGGTGTTTGCCCGGAATGCGGCTGCGCTCTTCGCCATCAGGAAGGATGTCTGGTTTGTGATGCGTGCGGGTATTCTAAGTGTTGAAGATAAGGTTAAGGTTGAGGCTAAGAATAAAAATTTCAGAAATATAAAATAAAGAATCTCAACTTTAACTTAAACCTCAATCGAACTTCATAAATTGACCATAATTTTTTAAAGAAAGGATAGAACAATGATTAAATTAGTGTTATTGCGGCACGGAGAGAGCACCTGGAATTTAGAAAACAGATTCACCGGCTGGACTGATGTGGGGCTTTCGGAAAAAGGGACAAAAGAAGCGCATTTGGCTGCGCAGTGGTTAGAAAAGGAAGGATTTACCTTTGATTTGGCATATACTTCGGTTCTAAAAAGAGCGATTAAAACTCTCTGGATAGTTTTGGAAGATATGGATTTGATGTGGATTCCGGTATATAACAGCTGGCGGCTGAATGAACGCCATTACGGAAGCCTGCAAGGCTTAAATAAAATGGAAATGGTTGAAAAATTCGGAGATAAGCAGGTACTTATATGGAGAAGAAGCTATGATATCCAGCCCCCTGCTTTAGCAAAAGATGATGAGCGTTTCCCAGGGAATGATCCGCGATATAAAAATCTAAAAAAAGAAGAGCTACCGCTTACAGAGTGTCTCAAGGATACCGTAAATAGATTTTTGCCTTATTGGCATGATACAATTGCGCCGACCATTAAAGAAGGTAAACGCGTAATTATAGCAGCTCACGGAAACAGCCTGCGCGCCTTAGTTAAATATCTGGATAATGTTTCTGACAGCGAAATCGTAAGCCTAAATATTCCTACAGGAATACCGCTTGTGTATGAGCTTGATAATGATTTAAAACCCATTAAACATTATTATTTGGGAGATCCTGAGGCTATCAAGAAAGCTGTTGAAGCTGTTGTCAAACAGACAAAGAAATAATTTTACTCTAAATTATCCCCAGCCGCCATATCCAAAACAGAAAAATTTACAGTTAACCAGTAAAATTAAGTATTTCCTGCCGTTTGTCTACCTTCGCCTTTTATCAGGAAATTAATAGCCGCGATGGGCTTCGGCGGATGTCACACATGGTATGTCCATTGGGTGCTCCACAATCTTTTCTTTTTAATGGCATAAAAATGTGGTAAAATTCCACATATCATTTGCGCGTAATACTTAAAACATTATGAAAAAATACGATTGTATAGTTATAGGCGCAGGCCACGCAGGCATTGAGGCAGCGTATTCTGTTTCAAAACTTGGTCTAAACACCCTCCTTTTAACTCTTTCCCTTGACACAATAGGAAAATTATCCTGCAACCCCGCAGTTGGAGGCATTGCTAAAGGTAACCTCGTAAGAGAGGTTGATTCTTTGGGGGGCTTAATCGGAAAAATCGCAGATAAATGCGCTTTAAACTACCGAATATTAAATAAAAGTAAAGGAAGAGCAGTCTGGGCAACAAGAGCACAGGTTGATATGGTTGAGTATCCTACAGTTGCAAGAAAGTTTCTCGAAGCTTGCCCAAATTTAACTATTTTTCAGGCAAAAGTAAAAAATATTCTTGTAAAAAACAAAAAAATATGCGGCGTTGAGGTAAATTTCGGAGAAATTTTCGAGACGAAAACCGTAATTATCTGCGCAGGCACATTTCTTAAAAGCAAAATACATATAGGCTTAAATAGTTTTCCCGGCGGAAGGCTGTCGGAAGGCTCCAGCGACGAATTATTCGATAGTATAAAAAAGCTTAGGATTATAACAAGGCACTTTAAGACAGGTACCTGCGCCAGGCTGGATGCAAGAAGCCTTGATTTTTCTAAAATGGCAGAGCAGCTGCCCGATTACGATGCAATGCCTTTTTCTTTTACAAATAATGCGTTGCCGCAAAACCAATTAAGCTGTTATATAACATATACCAACAAAAAGACACACAGTATTATTTTAAAGAACCTTAACCGCTCTCCGCTTTACACAGGAAAAATTAAAGCAAGAGGGGTGCGGTATTGCCCGTCGCTTGAAGATAAAATAGTCAAATTCAAAGACCACGCCCGCCACCAGATTTTTATTGAACCGGAAGCAAGAAGTACTGTTGAAGTTTATCCAAACGGCATTTCTACGTCTTTACCTTTTGATGTCCAGCTTAAATTTATTCATAGCATAGAGGGTTTAGAGTGCGCTTCGGTGCTTCGTCCGGGCTACGGTATTGAGCATGGTCTTATAGACGCGCGTGAGCTTCATGCAACGCTTGAATCAAAGAAAATATCCGGCCTTTATTTTGCGGGCCAGGTTAACGGAACAACGGGCTATGAAGAAGCAGCTGCGCAAGGGGTAATTGCCGGAATTAATGCCGCGCTTTCGGTAAAAAAGAAAAAACCTTTTATTTTAAGAAGAGAAGAAGCGTTCCTCGGAGTTTTAATTGATGATTTAACTTCAAAGGGAACAGACGAACCATACAGGATGTTTACTTCACGCTCGGAATTCCGGCTTAGTTTACGCGAAAGTAACGCAAGTTTAAGGCTTGCTGATTTTGGTTTTAACTTAGGGTTACTCGATAAGAGCGCTTACGAACAGATTCTGGCAAGTAAACAGAAAATAGCGGAACAAATAAGAAAAACCAGAACACTAAAAATCATTTTCGAAAAACAGAAATTGTCAATTTTCGATGTTTTAAAAAGGCCAGGCACCGCTTATGAACAAATAGAAAAATATATGGATGAAAAAGATATTACAAGCCAGGTCAAATGGGAAACAGAGATAAATATAAAGTATGAAGGTTTTCTAAAGCGCGAGCAAATTTGGCTCAAAGAACTTAAAAATCTTGATAGGGTAAATTTGCCAAAAATTGATTTTTCAAAAATACCTTCTTTGTCAAAAGAAGTTGTGGAAAAATTAAACAAATTTAAGCCCGCTAATTTAGGAGAAGCTCTTAGAATAAGCGGAATTACTCCGGCGGCAATACTTACGGTTTACAATTTTATTAAGAAAAGTAGGGAACCGAAATAGAAAATAAAACTAATGTAAGGAGGTTAAATGAATTTCAAAATATTCTTTACGGCATTTACAACTATATTTTTGGCTGAATTGTTTGACAAAACAGAATTGGCTGTATTTTCGCTTTCCGCAAAAGGGCACAGTAAAGTTACGGTTTTCTTGGGAGCGATGGCTGCTTTTTTTGTGGCGACCATGCTCGCGGTTCTTTTCGGTGACGCGCTTTCAAAATTTGTTAACCCGAAGATTATGCGTTATGTAAGTGCCGGTATATTTTTTGTTGCGGGTTTTCTTATACTCGCAGGAAAGCTTTGACGAGTTTGGCAAAGGCGCACGTACCGGCTTTACTCGATTTTTGTAAGGTTTAAGTATTTCGCAATAGAATCTGCAAAATTAGCTGTTGCGCCGCGCGGTGAAAGTATATCCTTAATTTTTTTCAATTCTTTTTTAAGATTATTATATTCAGTTTCATCTTTAAGGTAACGGAGAGCAACTTGCGCTATTGTCTGCGGATTTGCTTTATCCTGAATAAGCTCCTCAACCACTTTTCTTGAAGCCAGTATATTTGTCATGGCTATGAATCTTAGTTTAACCAGCCTCCTTAATATCTGCCAGCTGAAAATATTAAGTTTGTAGATAACCAGAAAAGGCACCTCCAGAATAGAAAGTTCAATGGTTGCCGTGCCGGAAGAAGTAATAATGAAGGCAGATTCTTCTATCGCTTCATACGTATGGTCTACGACCTCAATCTGAGGCGCCATTTTCATATAGAATTGCGCCGGTATATTTTCCGGGCGTATGATTCTAAATTTATAGCCGGGCAATTCCTTTTCGATAAGTTCTTTTGATTTAATCATTGTCGGAAGATGGTTCCTTATTTCGTTTTTGCGGGAACCCGGCATCAGTGAAATTATTTTTTTGGGTTCGATGTTTTTCTTCTCAATTATCTCAAGAAGAGGATGGCCGAAATAATAGACTTCCATTTTCTCTTTTCGATAAAAGTCTTCCTCAAACCTGAAAATAACAACCATTCTGTTGACATGTCTTTTTATTGATTCTATCCGGCGCTTTCGCCACGCCCAGACTTGAGGGCTTACGTAGTAAAAGATATGGTATTTGTTGTTAAGGTTTTTCGCAAGCTGCATATTAAAATCAGGAAAATCTATCAATATAATAAGGTCGGGATTTATGCTTTCTATTTCGTGTAGCGCCTGCGAATAAGTTTCTAAGAGGTCCTTAAGGCAAAGCAGCACTTCGAAAATTCCCGAAACGGAATGTTCCAGGAGATTGATACGCTGCGTTGAATATCTTGCTAGGTGCTCGCCGCCAAAGGAAAATATTTCAGCCCCTATATACTTTTCTTTGAGTTGTTTGCATAGCATTGCGCCGTATAGGTCACCTGATTTATCCCCGGCAACAATTATTATTTTTTTCACCCAGCCCCTCCTGATTTATAATTAGCTTCTATCAACTCAAACCATCTAGAACCAAGCCGTGTCTCCCGAAGGAGGGGCTGGGTTCATAATTAATATTATTTAGCTGACATAATCTTTTCAATATTCAAAGCAAGCTTAAGGGCATTTTTAGCCCTTATGCAGTCGGCAATATCAAATTTATTATTCCCAACCAGGCTTACAAAGTCAAGAATTTCTTTTTTTAGCGGCTCTTCTTTATCTATCGTTAAAGATTGTTTGGTTATTTGATTTTTAATTTTTTGGTATATTTCAGCATGTTGTTCTGCGAAATCCAGGGAAATATAACAATGCGAAAGGAATATTCTTATTTTTCTTTCTTTTTTAGCTGATATGCGCGAAGCTGTGATGTTTGCAACGCAGCCGTTTTTAAAGGTAATACGTGCATTTGCTATGTCTTCTTTTTTGGAGAGTACTTTAACGCCTTTTGCTTCAACCTTACTTACGTCGGCTCTTACCAAATCAAGAACAATATCAAGGTCGTGTATCATTAAATCCAATACTACGCTTATATCAAGGCTTCTGTTAGGGTAGGGACTTAGTCGGTGGCATTCTATAAAGAGCGGTTTTTTTACGGTTTCTTTTATGGCAAGATATGCATTGTTGTAGCGTTCAACGTGCCCAACGAAAAGGATAGTTTTGTTGCTGTGCGCTATTTTTATCAGTTTTTCTGCTTCGGATAATTTCTGGGTGATTGGTTTTTCTACAAGGACGGGAACCCTGTTTTTTAAGAAAAATTGGGCAATTTTGAAATGATTTATAGTCGGAACAGCAACGCTTACCAGGTCAACCTTCCCAAGCAAGCGCCGGTAGTCGGTAAATGACTCTACATCCGGATGCATGGCAAGTTTATCCGGGTCAGTATCTACAATGTAAATTTTTTCTATGCCGCCTATCTCTTTGTAGATACGCAGATGTATGCTACCTAATTTTCCTATACCTATTACACCTACTCTCATATGTTTTCAGATGACAGAAATCAGAGGTCAGATAACAGATTTTTCTGTCGTCTGTCTTCTGTTTTCTGTCTTCTGCCGATTGTATCAAATACCTTGAGGAAAGTCAATTGATGTGGTAAAATGCACCTCAAAATCTAACGGCAAATTATACTTGCCTTTCCATTTATTGCAATAATTATGATCGGATATTTACGAGAATATTTTAAGTTATTGAAGCTGGCTAAGCCTTACAAAGGGCTGTTTTTTTCAGCCTTTGTCTGTATAGGAATTTCAAGCTTATTCAACGGTGTTACGCTGGGAATGATTGTTCCTCTCGTAGACAGGATAATGAACAATAAACAGATTGTCATACCAGCGGCTATTAAGCTGCCTCATTTCTTATCAATGGTTGTTGATAAGCTTAATTCGATAGAACCTATGACGCTTCTTATGGCACTGCCCATATTTGCAGTCTGCCTTTTTACGCTAAAGGGGGTCTCTACTTTTTTCCAAAGTTATATTATGAATAAAATTGCCCAGAGCGTAGTAAAGGATGTAAAAGATAAATTATATGCCAAGTTTCAGGACTTGTCCCTCGATTTTTATGCAAGTAAAAGAACCGGAGAATTAATTTCGCGCATAACCAACGATGTAGGCTGTATAGCAAATGCGCTTTCCTACGCACTTACGGATTTAATATTTGAAAGTATGCAAATAGTAATTTTTGGCGTAGTTGCTCTGCCGCTTGGTTTTGCCATATCCTGGAAATTATATGCCGTATTTTTAATATTTCCCGCAGTTTTTATTCCTGTAAGCAAAATCGGTAAACGCATAAAGAAATTTTCACGCGAAGTGCAGAATAAAATGGCTGATTTAAACTCACTGCTTACGGAAACCATACAAGGCGCTTATATAGTAAAAGTTTTCTGCCGCGAAAATTACGAGATTAAGCGTTTTAAAGAAATCAACCAGCAGTACTACAGGTTTACGATGAAGAGCATAAAAAGAATTATTATGGTAACCCCTGTAACTGAATTGATATGCGTGGTTGCCGCTATGATAATACTCTCTATAGCAGGGCGGGAAGTTATCCTCGGCAAAGTTTCTTTTGGTATCTTCGGCCTGTTTATGGCTTCCCTTATGTCTATGATCAGCCCCTTTAAAAAATTAGCGAATGTTCATGCTATAAATCAACAGGCAATTCCTGCTTCCGAACGTATTTATGATATCCTGGATGAAGAACCCAAAGTAAAAGACAGCGGTAGCGCCAAAGAAATAGCTGAATTCAACGATTCCATAGAATATAGAGATGTTTGGTTTAAATATAACGAAGCAGACGATTATGTTTTAAGAGGGATAAACTTAACAGCTAAAAAAGGGAAAATTACCGCCTTAGTCGGGCATTCGGGCGCAGGAAAATCTACTTTAGTAAGCCTGTTACCAAGGTTATATGATTGCCAAAAGGGAGCAGTTTGTGTTGACGGCAAAGATGTAAAGGAATTAAAATTATGTTCTTTAAGGTCGTTTATATCAGTGGTTTCGCAGGAAATGGTTCTTTTTAACGCCACAGTCAGGGATAATATTGCTTATGGAAAGCTGGATGCAACCGAAGAAGAGATAATAAGCGCGGCAAAAAAAGCTTACGCTTACGATTTTATATCAAATTTTCCCAAAAAATTTGATACCATTATAGGCGATAGAGGATTCAGGCTTTCCGGCGGTGAAAAGCAGAGGATAGCCATAGCAAGAGCAATATTAAAAAATGCACCCATATTAATACTTGATGAAGCAACCAGCCAATTGGATTCGCAATCGGAAAAGCTGGTAAAAGACGCATTTTATAACCTTATGGAGGGTAAAACAGTATTTGTTATAGCCCACAGGCTTTCTACCGTTCAAAAAGCAGACGTCATAATAGTTATGGAAAAAGGAAGTATCGTCGAAAAAGGAACCCACAATGAGCTTCTTTCGCAGGATACTTTGTACAAGAAGCTATACGAGTTGCAATTTAACGTATAATATGATAAAAATATTGCGGAATAAGCACTTTTATCTGCGCTATTTAGTCCATTCATCTGCCTATATAGCGCATCCTGCTTAAAAATTTGCCCTAATCAGACGCTATAAATATTGTTGAAAATATAATGAAATATGATATACTTCTTCTTTGCAAGCAAGGGTTTGCTTACAAGCGAAATAGCTTAATATCATACTAAAAGGAGGATTTTTGGTTATGGCTTTAACAGAAATTATTAAAGAATTATTGGAGAGTGGGGTCCATTTCGGGCATTTAAGCAAGCATTGGAACCCTAAAATGAAAAAATTTATTTTTGGTAAGAAAAAAAACATATATATAATAGATCTTGAGAAAACAGCCGAAAAAATAGAAGAAGCCAAGGAATTTGCCAAAAAAATTGTTCAACGCGGCGAAAAAATCCTGTTTGTAGCTACGAAAAAGCAATTACGTGATCTTATCAGAGAACAGGCAGCAAGCTGCAATATGCCTTACGTGGTTGAAAGATGGGTAGGCGGGCTGCTTACGAATTATTCAACAATACGCTCGAGGATTAAAAGATATGTAACACTTCTTGAAAAAAGAGACAATGGCGAATTTGATAAAATGCCCCGCAAGGAAGTTACCAAGTTAAACAGAGAAATAGAAAGAATGGAGAAAATTTACAGCGGTCTAAAAAACTTTGATAAACTTCCTACTTGCATATATGTGGTTGACCCTAAAAGAGAAATTGCGTGCGTAAAAGAGGCAAACAGGCTCTCAATCCCCATTATTGCATTAATTGATACTGATGCAGACCCGGAAGTCATAGATTATCCGATTCCCGGCAATGACGATGCAATAAAATCAGTCAGGTATATAACTTCTTTGCTGGTTGAGGCAATTAAGGTAGAAGCCCAAAAGGCAGCAGATTTAATCAGGGAAGCAGCGGAAGCTAAAGCTCTCGGAGAAGAGGGTGATGAGCCAGATGTAGAGAAATACGAAACCTTAGACGAAACCCTGCCTGCAGACAAAGATAAAAAACCACTTCCTAAAAAACGTACATCATCCAAGGAGGCCCAAAAATGAGCATGACAGAAATTAAGAAACTGAGAGAGATGACCTCTCTTGGTATAAGCGAATGCAAGAAAGCCCTTCATGATTCAAAGGGAGATTTTGATAAGGCGCTTGCCATTTTAAAGGAAAAAGGCGCAAGTGTAATGGAAAAGAAAAAAGACAGGGCCACTTCCCAGGGATTGATTGAAGCTTATGTCCATTTTGGCGGGAATTTAGGCTCGCTGGTTGAGGTTAATTGTGAGACTGATTTTGTCGCGCGTACGGAAGTTTTTAAAAAATTTACAAAAGACATAGCCATGCAAGTTGCAGCAACTAATCCCAGGCATTTGAACAAAGAAAGCATACCGGCTGATGAGCTTTCCAAGATTGATGATACCAGCCAGTATTCGAAAGAACATTGTCTGCTTGAGCAGCCTTTTATAAAGGATAACAATTTAACTGTAGAACAATACTTAAAGCAGGTAATTTCGCAAACCGGAGAGAATGTAGTTATCAAAAAGTTTGCCAGATTTTCTTTGGAAGGATAAATGAAGTCAAAATACAAAAGAATTCTACTTAAACTAAGCGGGGAGGCTTTTCTTGGAAAACAACCCCACGGAATAGATACTTCAGTTTGCGCCCATCTTGCAAAACAAATAAAAGAAGTTGCAGCTTCCGGTGTAGAAATTGCTGTCGTGCTTGGCGGCGGCAATATTTTTAGAGGCGCTATGCGTTCCAAGGAATTTGAAATGGAGCGCACCGTTGCCGATTACATGGGCATGCTCGCAACAGTTTTAAACGGTCTTGCCCTTCAAAACGCCCTGGAAAACCTGGGTGTGCCAACCAGAGTAATGACTGCCATTGAAATGCAAAGGATAGCAGAGCCGTATATAAGAAGAAGGGCGATGAGGCACTTAGAGAAAAAACGGGTAGTTATATTTGTCGCAGGTACAGGCAATCCTTATTTTACGACAGATACAGCTGCAGCACTACGCAGTGTGGAAATTAACGTCGATGTTTTGCTGAAAGCTACAAAAGTCAACGGTGTTTATTCATCAGACCCGTTTAAGGATAAAAATGCGGTATTCTTCAAAAAATTAAACTATATGGATGTTTTAAGCAAAGGGCTCAAAATCATGGATTCTACGGCAATAACTTTATGCATGGAAAATAAATTGCCGATAATAGTTTTTAATTTTATCAAAGAAGGAAATCTTAAAGATATTGTAGCCGGAAAAGACATTGGTACCTTAATCAAATAAGGGGGCTTTATGATTGCAAAGCAGGTTTTAAAAGAAACAGAAGATGAAATGAAGAAGGCGATAGAAGCTACGAAAAGAGAGTTTTCCGAGCTTCGTTCCGGCCGTGCTAACCCCAAGATGGTTGAAGGTATACGAGTCAACTATTACGGCACTCCGACGCTTCTTAAGGAAATTGCGACAATTGGCGTTCCGGAAGCGCGTCTTGTTATAATAAGCCCGTGGGACCCCTCTGCGCTTAAAGAAGTAGAAAAAGCCATATTACAATCTGATTTAGGCATAACCCCGGTTAATGACGGAAAGATTATAAGACTTATCGTACCTGCCCTGTCGGAAGAGCGAAGGCAGGAGCTTATTAAGATAGTAAAGAAAGTGTCGGAAGAAGGAAAAGTTTCTATAAGGACTATACGTCAAAATACAAAAGACAAAATAAAAACACTCGAAAAGGAAAAAAAGATTTCCGAGGACGACCGCTTCAGCGCAGAGGAAGAATTACAGAAGCTTACCGATAAATATATAGCGGATACAGATAAGCTTCTTTTGGAAAAAGAAAAAGAGCTCAAGGAATTCTAAAACGTTAATTTCTGCTAATCTGTTGCCAATTCTCGCTGATTGTTAAATATAAAGTATCTGAATTAGCGAAAATTTTGTTCTTTTATTGATATTGTTGTCTTGTCTTTGACGGGCCGCTAGCTCAGTTGGTAGAGCACCGCCCTTTTAAGGCGGGTGTGCCGAGTTCGACCCTCGGGCGGCTCATAGTTTCAGTTTATTTGAAAGTTCTGCTGGTAAAAAGATTTAGAGCTTTGCCCTGGCAGAATGGTCGGATGCAATAGTTAAAGAAACTCCGACTAGCGTCGGAGATTGCATGCGACCCTCGGGCGGCTCATAGTTTCAGTTTATTTGATGGTTGCTCCCGCGGTATTCCCGTAAAAGATTAATTGTTGTAAAATATACGGTATATATGCGCGATTCATGAGCCGCGGTGGCGGAATTGGCATACGCGCATGGCTTAGGACCATGTCCCTTTGGGATGGGAGTTCAACTCTCCCCCGCGGCAGTTTTCGCTTACTCATAAGGTTTTTATAACCTTTGATAATTGAGTTTTATGCGGCAGCAATGTTGGATGTAGCATAAGAAAGCTTCGCCTTACGGCGAAGACTACATACAACTCTCCCCCCGCGGCATTAATGTTTTTTGAAAAATTTATATAGGCATCTCGACGGTGTCGCCTCGATGCGCGAAAAAACAAGGAATAACCCTAGATAATTGCTTTTTTCGCGGGTGTAGCTCAACCGGCTAGAGCGTCACGTTGCCAACGTGAAGGTTGTGGGTTCAATTCCCATCGCCCGCTCCATATCTTATAGTTGTTTGAAAGTCGTGCGTAACGTACAAAAAAGTTTTTTGTATGGTAGCAAATTGGGGCAAAACGAAAGATGAACTTCGCTTCCAGCGAAGCGTTTTGGCCCATCGCCCGCTCCATATCTTGTGGTTGTTTGATAACAGATTTTACCTGTAAGCATCTTTAATCTGGCATAAGCTGCTCATAATGGAAAGAACCAACAACAAAGGATTTTAAATTATGGATATGAACATTCTAAATTACATTGATAAAGACAGCATAATAGTCGGGCTAAAACAAAAAAGTAAAAAGAAAATTTTATCCACTATTTTAGAGCACCTTATTGCTAAAAAGAAAATCAGCAAAGACAGCGAAAAAGAAATTTTAAAAAATCTGCTCCAAAGAGAAGAAATGGGTTCAACCGCGATAGGCGGTTATATCGCCCTTCCCCACGCAAGAATCAATTCCGTAAAAGACATCGTGCTTTGTTTTGTTGTTTCTCAGGAAGGCATCGAATTTGATTCCCTTGATCAGGAACCCGTAAATATCATAGCGCTTCTTCTTTCTAACCAGAAAGAAGCGGGTTTGCATTTAAAAATGCTTGCCTTTCTGGCGAGGATGTTACGCGATAAATATTTTGTGCAGCAACTAAAGAATGCCGCAACCAGCGAAGATGTACTTGCCCTCGTAAATAAGCAGCAGCAATTAATTAAGTAATTGCCGTCAGGCTCTATTTAATGAAAAAATTTATAAAAATAATAAGGTGGTTGTACCCAGGACTCAAAATAAAAAGATGGATTATCCTGCTTTTAGCAGGCGTATTTTTGATATTAGCTTCATCACACCTTATCTCGCGGGAAAAATCTTTAATGTCGCTTATTATATATCGGGCGCTTTTTACCGCAGGAATAGGTTTTTTTATTTTTGGTGCGGTTTATCTTATAAAAAGTTTTCTTGAAGTTATATACCCTGGCGAAGAAAAAAATCTGTTGGATATAATTTATGAAAAAAGATTTTTATCGAAGGGCCCAAAAATAGTTGCTATAGGCGGAGGCACCGGTTTATCTACGATTTTGGAAGGCCTTAAGGACTACACTTCTAATATAAGCGCAATAGTTACTGTTGCCGATGAAGGAGGATCTTCCGGCAGGCTTCGCGAAGAATTAGGAATGTTGCCCCCCGGAGACATACGTAACTGTTTGGTTTCATTGGCTGAAGCGTCCAAGCTTATGAGGGACCTTTTCCAGTATAGGTTTACCGAAGGGGATGGAATAAAGGGCCACAGTTTTGGTAATCTTTTTATTGCGGCGATGACTCAGGTTACGGGCAGCTTTGAAGATGCTATTAAAGCTTCGAGCAGGGTTTTGGCTATAAGAGGAAGGGTTATTCCCTCAAGCTTAGCCAAAATACGCATCAAAGCGAAATATAAGGATGGCAGCATAAAAGAAGGGGAAGACAAAATTTCTGACGGCACAGAACCGGTGGAAAAACTTTATCTTGACCCGCCCGATGCCAATGCCAATCCCGAAGCTATTGAGGCAATACGTGAGGCTGACATGATAATTCTCGGCCCCGGAAGTTTATTCACCAGTATAATACCAAATTTGCTTATGAAGCAGATAACAGACGAAATTGCAAAGCGTAATGTTCTAAAACTTTATATATGTAATGTGATGACACAACACGGAGAAACAGATGGTTTTACTGCGGCTGATCATTTGGAAGCGCTGCTTACGCATTCCAAAAAAAATATCGTAAACTATTGCTTGGTAAATTCTGGCCGTCTTGACTATAATCTGCTTTTAAGATATTCGCAGGATAAATCTTTTCCTGTAATTTTTGACAGAGAGCGTTTACGTAAGCTAGGAACAGTAGTATTTGAGGGGGATGTTGTAAGCAGAAGCGACTATCTCCATCATGATTACGAAAAGACCTCCAAGGTAATCATGGATATATATAATTATGATAAAAGAAAATGGAAAGGATTGAAGAGAAAATTATCGTAAGCAACCCGCATGGTTTACATGCGCGTCCGGCAGCATTACTTGTGCAAATTGCTAACAAATTTGATTCAAGGATTGTATTGGAAAAAGACGGAGAAACCGTTGACGGTAAATCAATAATTGCGATTTTAAGCCTTGGTGTTAATTGCGGTGCGTCCCTTAAGCTTATTATTGAAGGGGTAGATGCTAAGGAAGCATTTGCAGAAATAAAAGAATTTTTGGAGAGAGAAAGTGAATAGATTAAAAGGAATAGCTGCTTCTGGCGGAATAGGGATAGGCAAAGCGCTTGTGCTTGGCAAGGAAGAGCTTATTGCGCCTAAAATAAAAATATCTTACGAGGATATATCAAAGGAAATTTACCGCCTTGAAGAGGCCCTTATTGAAACCCGCAAAGAGATATCGAATTTGCAAAAAAAGATTCTTCATGATTTAGGTTTTGACCACGCAAAAGTATTTGAAGCCCACTTGCTTGTTTTGGAAGACAGAGTACTCATCGAGGATATCATCCAGCAGATAAAAACAAAAAAAGTAAACGTAGAATATGCTTTCTCGCAGAGCATAAAAAAGTATATTGATACTTTACTTAGGCTCGAAGATGAGTATTTGCGGGAGAGAGTAATAGATATAGAAGATGTTTCAAGGAGGGTTTTGAGAAAACTTCTTAAAAAAGAAACCATTAATCTTTCCGGCATAAACGAAAAGGTAATTATTGTTGCCCATGACCTGTCTCCTAGCCAGACAGCAAGCCTTCCAAAGGAAAACATTTTGGGTTTTGTAACCGATGTCGGCGGAAGGACATCGCATACCACAATAATTGCAAGGAGCTTAGGGATTCCCGCTGTTGTAGGTTTAGAGGTTGCTACAATAAATATAAAATCAGGAGAGCGCCTGGTAGTTGATGGTTCTGAGGGCGTGGTTTTTGTAAATCCAGCGGAAAAAATCCTAAAAGAATATCAAAAAAGGCTGACCAAGATAACCAAAGATATAAAGACTATACATGTTTCCAAATTAAAAGCTACAACTCAAGACAAAAGGGAAGTTATAGTTTCCGCAAATATAGAACTTCCAGAAGAACTTTCTTTGGCGCATGAGTATGGCGCAGAAGGCGTAGGCCTTTACAGGACAGAATATATATTCTTAGGCAGGCGCGATTTGCCAACAGAAGAAGAACAATTTAAGGCATACCTTAATGTTGCGAGAAAGATGAAACCATATTCTGTAATTATAAGGACAATTGATATAGGCGGGGATAAATTTCTTTCGCAACCGCAGGTTCCTGTTGAGATGAGTCCATTTTTGGGCTGGCGTGCAATAAGATTTTGTTTGGCGCGCCCAGATGTTTTTAAAACACAGCTAAGAGCAATACTACGTGCATCAATCGAGGGCAATGTCAAAGTAATGTTTCCTATGATTTCCGGAGTCGGAGAGCTAAGGGAAGCAAAAAAATTATTGGAAGAGTGCAAAAAAGAGTTGAAGCACGAAAATGTTACTTTTGATGAAAAAATTTCTATAGGAACCATGATTGAAGTTCCCTCGGCAGCTTTAACTGCTGATACTTTGGCCAAAGAAAGCGATTTTTTTAGTATTGGCACCAATGATTTAATACAGTATTCTTTAGCCGTAGACAGGGCAAACGAAAAAGTAGCGTACCTTTATGAACCGGGCCATCCCGCAGTCCTTCGGCTCATCAAAAGTGTAATTGAGGTGGCTCATCAGAATAATATCTGGGTCGGTATGTGCGGGGAAATGTCAGGGGAACCTCTTTTTGCGTTTCTTACTCTCGGTCTTGAACTTGATGAATTCAGCATGCCGCCGCCGCGCGTGCCTAGAATAAAGGAATTGATAAAGAATGTTAAATTTGAAGATGCAAAAGCAATTGCCGAGAAAGCAATAAAACTAGCTACTGCTAAGGAAGTGGAAAAGTACATCCAGGACGAATTAAAAAAAATACTGCAGGATGATTTCGATAGAATACTTCTGGTTTAAAATATAATATGCGTATACTTGTTCTAGCTGCCGGTTACGGCACAAGGTTATACCCTTTAACGTTAAATTTGCCAAAATCTTTGGTGCCTGTATGCAATAAACCGTTAATGAATTTTCTCACAGAGAAAATAAATATTTTGAAGAAAAATTTCCCGGTTAAAAGTGTAGTAATTGTATCCAATAATAAGTTTTATAAAGATTTTCTTAGCTGGAAGAAAAAATATAAAATAGATGTTGATATTGTAAACGATGGTTCCAACAGCCCGGAGGATAGATTGGGTGCCGTAAAAGATATTAAATTTGCTATAGCCGGGAAAAATGATGACTGGCTTGTTTTGGGAGGAGATAACCTATTCGAAGATAGTTTAACTGATTTTGTCGGTTTTGCTTATAAAAAAAATAGCCCATGTGTCGGAATATACGATGTTAAAGATAAAAAAAGCGCTTCTCGTTATGGAATTGTTGAGATAGACAAAAAGAAAAAGATAGTTAGGCTTGAAGAAAAACCAAAAAACCCGTTTTCAACTCTTGCAGCAACCTGTATTTATTTTTTTCCAAAAAAATCTCTTAAATTTCTGAACATGTTTTTGAAAAATGAAAAAACTTCCGATGCAGCAGGAAAATATATAAAATGGCTTTCAGCAAAAACGGAGGTTTACGGATACCTGCTTTCCGGGAGCTGGACAGATATAGGCCATATTGATTCTTTAATGATGGCAGAAAAAGAATACAGGCAATTGAAGGAGGGAAGATGCAATTAGAAAAGGTCAGAAAAAAAATAGATAAGATAGATGCGAGGATAGTCGGGCTTCTTAATGAAAGGGCAGAAGAAGTCATTAAGGTCAGCAAAATTAAAACAGAAAATAAATTAAGTAATTATTCAGCCGAGAGGGAAATGAATATATTAAGGCGGCTTAAAAATTTGAGCAAAGGTCCGCTTGCTTCTTCCGATTTGGAAAGCATTTTCCGGGAAGTATTATCTTCCTGCAGGTCTCTAAAATCAGTTTTAAAGGTAGCTTATCTTGGGCCGCAGGGTACATTTACGCACCTTGCCGCCATAAGAAACTTCGGGAAGAAAGCAGAATATATTTCTGCTGAGAGCATAAGCGATTGTTTCGATAAGGTAGAGAGACAGGAAGCTGATTATGCGGTTGTCCCCATAGAGAATTCTACAGAAGGCGTTATAAATTACACTCTTGATATGTTTGTTGATTCTAATTTAAAAATATGTTCAGAGGCAACCCTGAACATTTCACATTATCTTTTGGCGGCGTCAAATATCGGCTTGAATAAAATAAAAAGGGTATACTCTAATTCTCAGGTGTTTCCGCAGTGCCGCCTTTGGCTAAGCCGCAACCTGCCGGGCGCTGATTTAATACCTACAGCCTCAACAGCCAAGGCAGCCATAACGGTAAAAAAGGACAGGCAAGGCGCATGCATAGGCAATAAGATTCTTGCGGAGGTCTACGGGCTTAAAACAATAGCTCATTCGATAGAAGATTTATCGTCAAACATCACACGCTTTTTAATAATAGCAAAATCCGACAGTGCTCCTTCCGGAAAAGATAAGACTTCTATCCTGTTTTCCGTAAAAGACAGAGTAGGGGTTCTGCACGATGTTTTGTATGGTTTCAAAAAATACGGCATTAATCTTACAAAAATAGAATCCCGGCCCTCAAAGAAAAAGCCTTGGGAGTATTACTTTTTTATCGATTTCGAAGGGCATAGAAATTCGCTGCACGTGCAAAAAGCGCTTTTGCAGCTTAAGCGGCAGTGTATTTTTGTTAAGATACTTGGTTCATACCCGAAAGAAAGTTGATGCACAGATTAACACAGATAAAAGTACAGACACAGATGATCGCAGATGAAATAATCTGTGATCATCTGCTTTTCAATCCGTGATCATCTGTGCGTAGAGAGGAGTTCAATGTTATTTAAGAAAGGTTTAAATAAAATTACGCCTTACGAGCCTGGAAAACCCATTGAAGAGGTTAAAAGAGCATTGGGATTAAAGGAAGTTTATAAACTTGCTTCTAATGAGATTCCTTTTGCTCCTGATTATATCAAGAAAGCAGTTTATAAAGAAATAAACAACATAAACCGCTATCCCGAAGGCAGTTGTTTTTATTTAAGGAAAATCCTGGCAGCTAAGTTAAAAGTCAAGGAATCCCAGATTGTTTTTGGAAACGGTTCCGATGAAATTATTACCATTACTTTACGCGCAACCATTGAAGATAAAGACGAAGTAATTATAGGCCATCCAACTTTTCTTGTCTATGGAATACAGGCGGCTGTTTGCGGAGCGAAAATAATCAGGGTGCCGCTTAGGAACATGCGTTATGATTTGGATACAATGGCAAAGAAGGTAACCAAAAAAACAAAGGTTATTTTTATAGCCAATCCGGATAATCCGACCGGGACATATGTCGCTCAAAAAGAAGTTGAAAAATTTCTTAAGAGTATACCTAAAAACATACTGGTTTTCTTCGATGAGGCATACTTTGACTTTGCTCCTTCGGACTTTCCAAAAACTTTTGACTTCTTGAAAAAAAGAGGAAATATTATCATATCCCGCACATTTTCCAAGGTTTATGGCCTGGCGGGGCTGCGTGTCGGCTATGCTGTGACTACTGAAGCGATTGCAAGCATGCTTAATACAATAAGAGAGCCGTTTAACATAAACAGATTCGCACAGGTTGCAGCTTCCGCTGCAGTTAAAAATGATAAGTTCCTTAAAAAGACCCGCTCATATATTCTTAACGAAAAAGAATATCTGTATAAAGAATTACGCAGGCTTAACGTTTCTTTTCTTGAAAGCGCAACTAATTTTGTGCTTATTGATTTTAAGAAAGATACAAGCAAGCTTAATAATTACCTTCTTAAAAAAGGCATAATTGTCCGGACGCTTTCAGGATGGGGTCTTAAAAATTATTTTCGCGTGACGGCAGGCCTGCACAAAGAAAACGAAAAATTTATAAAATGTTTTAAAAATTACCTGAATACGGAGGCTTGAGATGATTGTAGTCTTTAGAAAAGAAGCTACGCAGAAAGAGGTAGACCACGTTATAGAGCGCATCGAAAAACTTGGCTTAAAGGCCCTTGTTTCCCGCGGCACAGAAAGGACAATTATAGGTATTATCGGGCCGGAAGAAGCCATAAGGATGCAGCCGCTTGAAGTTTTCCCCGGCGTTGAAAAGGTAATGCCGGTGCTTGCGCCCTATAAGCTGGTATCCAGAGAATTTAAAAAAGAAAACAGCGTAATAAAAATAAGAGAAGGCGTTGAGATAGGCAGCCGCAAGCTTGTTGTAATCGCCGGCCCTTGTTCGATAGAGTCACGAGACTTGCTTTATGAGGTTGCTGTTAAAGTAAAAAAATCCGGCGCTTTGATTTTACGCGGCGGCGCATTTAAGCCAAGAACTTCTCCTTATACATTTCAGGGCCTTGGGGAGGAGGGTTTAAAGATTTTAAAAGAAGTATCGGATGAATTGGATATTCCGACCGCGACTGAAGTAATGGATACGAAAGATGTTGAGTTGGTTGCGCGATACGCGGACATATTGCAGATTGGCGCGCGAAATATGCAGAATTTTAATCTCTTAAAGGAAGTGGGCCAAACCAGAAAGCCGGTTATCTTAAAAAGAGGGTTAAGTGCGACCATAAAAGAATTATTGATGAGCGCTGAATATATAATGGCAGGCGGAAATTTTAATGTTATTTTATGTGAAAGGGGAATAAGAACTTTTGAGGATTTTACGCGTAATACCCTTGATCTTTCTGCGGTTCCTTCCGTAAAACAGCTTTCACATCTTCCTATATTAGTAGACCCATCCCACGCAACAGGAAAGTGGGGTTTGGTTGCGCCGCTTAGTAAAGCTGCCATAGCAAGTGGTGCAGATGGCTTGCTTGTCGAAGTGCATCCAAAACCGGAGGAAGCTTTAAGCGACGGCCCTCAGCAGCTGCTTCCGGAAAACTTCGCTCAGCTTATGAAAGAATTAGGGTCGATTGCATCTGCCTGCGGCAGACAAATATAAGAGTATGAAATCCGTAAATAAAATAGCAATTTTAGGCGTAGGGTTTATGGGCGGGTCTCTGGCGCTTGCCATAAAAAAGAACTTTCCCGAAAGTTTCATTACGGGTTACGCAAAAAGCAGCTCAACATACAAAAGGCTTTCAAAATTAAATATAGTTGATAGGGTTGAGCGCAATTTAGGCGAAGCCGTTTGCGAAAGCGATATGGTAATATTGGCAGCGCCCATATATTCCATAATCGATTATTTTAAAAAAATTGCCCCTTTTCTTAAAAGAGGAGCAATTGTCATTGATTTGGGAAGCACCAAAGAGCTTATAGAAAAAAAAGCTTTAAAGTATTTACCCAAGAATGCTTATTTTATAGGGTGCCACCCTCTTTGCGGCAGCGATAAAAGCGGCGCTCAATTTTCAACGCCGAATCTTTACAAAGGAGCAATTTGCCTTGTTGCTACTTCCAGAAACAAAAAAGCGTTACAAAAGGTGAAAGCTTTATGGAAGGCTTTAGGCTGCAAGGTAATTTTAGTAAACGCGAATACGCACGATAAGATACTTTCTTCAGTGTCACACCTTGTGCATGTTATTTCTTTCTCGCTTACAGAATTTGTGCCAAAATCTTACGTTAAATTTGCAGCAGCTTCTTTAAGGGATTTAACGCGCATATCAAATTCTCCGGCGGCAGTTTGGGCGGATATCTTGATTTCAAATAAGAAAAATGTAATACTGGACAGCGAAAAATTCATAAAAATTCTTACGAAGTTCAAGGGACTCATTAAAAAAGAAAAAAAAGAAGATATCCTCAAGCTTATAAATAGCATAAACAAAAAACAAAAACAAATTTCTACTTTGCATTAAAACCATGATTGTTGCCATAGATGGTCCCGCCGGCTCAGGCAAAACTACAATTGCAAAACTTTTAAGTAAAAAGCTTAATATTTCCTATCTTGATACAGGGGCAACTTACCGTGCCCTTACCCTTAAGGCACTTAACGAAGAGATTGATTTAAAAGATGCTTCGCGTTTGGCGTACCTCGCGGCAGGCCTTAATCTTAAATTCAAAGGGCAGAAAACTTATCTTGATGATAAAGACGTAAGCAGCGAGATACGCACTCCCCTTATAGATAAAAATATTTCAATTATCGTCGCATATCCCCAGGTTAGAGAAGTGATGGTAGATTTGCAAAGAAAAATTGCCAAAGGCGGGAATTTTGTTGTCGAGGGAAGAGATATAACAACCGTAGTTTTTCCTAATGCGGAATTTAAATTTTATCTTGATGCGGACAGCACAGTCAGGGCAGAGAGAAGGTTTAACGAGCTTAAAGAAAAAGGAATAAAGATAGATTTTGAAGAAATGGAGAAAGATTTAAACAAAAGAGACGATGCTGATAAAAAAAGAGAAGTAGGCGCGCTCACATTAAGCAAAGACGCAACCTACATAGATACCAGCAAGATGGCTATAGAGGAAGTTATAAGTGCTATGCTTACCTATATTAGAAAGGGTAAAAAATGAGTGAAATAAGCAGGATAAGAAATTTTTGTATTATAGCCCACATAGACCACGGTAAATCCACCCTTGCCGACAGATTTTTAGAAATAACCGGAGCTATAGATAAACGTAAATTTGAAAACCAGATGTTAGACAGTATGGAACTTGAAAGGGAAAGAGGTATTACAATAAAGGCCAAGGCCGTGAGGCTTAAATTTACCCATAATGGAGATAATTATATTTTAAACCTTATTGATACGCCTGGGCATGTAGATTTTACTTATGAAGTTGCAAAATCCCTTAAAGCTTGCGAAGGAGCCATTCTTCTAGTTGACGCATCTCAGGGAGTTGAAGCTCAAACCGTTGCCAATTTTTACCTTGCGCTTGAAGCAAACCTTAGAATAATTCCTGTCGTAAATAAAATAGATTTGCCCAATGCCGATGTCGAGCGCACGCTGGGCCAGCTTAATGATATCTTCGGGTTTAAAAGAGACGAGGTATCCCTTGTGTCGGCTAAGGCTGGTAAAGGGATTAATGAGGTATTAGCCAGAGTCATTGAAGAATTTTCCGCCCCGCAAACGATTGCAGATGCGCCGCTTAAGGCAATACTTTTTGATTCAAGTTTTGATGCCTACAGAGGAGTTATATTATTTGTAAGGGTATTTGACGGGCAAATAGCCGCTGGCGACAATATACTGCTGATGCGGGCAAAGAGAACCTATAAAGTAGAAGAAGTGGGGATATTTTTACCCAGTATGGAGAAAAAAGAATCTTTGCTAAGCGGAGAAGTAGGCTATATCTGTTGCGGCATAAGAGATCCGCATGAAGTAGAGATGGGTGACACCGTAACTATGGCTGATAACCCTGCGGGTAAGCCTTTTGAGGGGTATAAAAAGATACCGCCCATGGTTTTCTGCGGTATATTTCCTTCGCAACCCAAGAATTACCCTGTTTTAAGGGAAGCTATTGAAAAATTACGTTTATCGGATTCATCGTTTGTTTACGAGCCGGATAATTTGGGAAGTTTAGGCTACGGCTTTCGCTGCGGATTTTTAGGCCTCCTTCACATAGAGATAGTGCAGGAGCGTCTCGAGAGAGAATATAATCTTGACCTTATACTTACTTCTCCCAGCGTAATGTATAAAGTAAGGACAATGACAAAAGAAATGATAGACGTTCAAAGCCCGCACCAGCTGCCTGGCCCTTCTTCTATTGATGAAGTATATGAGCCGTTCGTTAAGGCAACTATAATCGCTCCTATTGATGAGATGGATGCAATCTGTGACCTGGCGAAATCAAGAAGAGGTACGTTTGTTAAGATGGATTATTTGGGCAAAGACCGTTTAAGCATAGTATTTGAACTCCCGCTTGGCGAAATTATCATAGACTTTTATGATAAGATAAAGTCAATTACCAAAGGGTACGCTTCGCTTGACTACGAATTTATCGAATATAGAAAAACAGAAATACTTAAGATAGATATACTTTTCAACAAAAAACAGGTAGAAGCTTTTTCCATACTGGTTCACAAAGAAAAAGCAGAAGCGCGCGCACGTATGGTAGTTGAAAAATTAAAGGCGCTTATACCGCGGCAGATGTTTGAAATAAGTATACAGGCAGCTGTGGGCTCAAAGATTATAGCTTCGGAGAGAGTGTCTGCTCTTAAGAAAAACGTAACCGCGAAATGCTATGGTGGAGATATTACGCGTAAACGTAAGCTCTGGGAAAAACAAAAAGAAGGGAAAAAGAAACTTAAGCAGATGGGTAATATCAATGTTCCCCAGGAAGCATTTTTGGAAGTGCTTAAAATGTAATTCGGCGTTGGTTTTATAATCAAATCTGATATAATGGTCAAATCTATGGAAGAAAAAATTAAACAAAAAAGTATATGGCGGGAATGGGGAGAAGCTTTTGTTATTGCTTTGGCGCTTGCGGTTTTTGTAAGGACTTTCTTTTTTCAGATATATCAGATACCAAGCTCCTCAATGGTGCCCACTTTAATGCCGGGGGACAAGATTTTCGCAAACAGAATTGTTTATGGACCGGCTATCCCTTTCACCGCATGGCACCTTCCGGAATTTAAAAGCCCTCAAAGGCTTGATGTGGTGGTTTTTGTTCCACCCGAAGAAAAAACCAAACCCTGGCTGGGCAGAAAGCAGTTCATTAAAAGGCTTATAGGCCTTCCGGGAGACCGTATTCTTATAAAAGACGGAAGTGTTTATATTAATGGGAAAAAAATAGTTGATCCCAGAGTAGACTGGATTAAATATTCCAATACAGGTAAATATGGCCAGGAAGATGAAGAGATAATTGTTCCTGAAGGCAAATATTTTTTCCTCGGTGACAATACCGAAAATTCCCAGGACAGCAGATTTTGGGGATATGCCGCAAGAGGCGATATTATGGGAAGGGCTGTTTTTATCTGGTGGCCGCCTAGAAGAATATCAGTAATAAAATAGTTCCCAAAATGCGAAAAATTTTTAACTTAACTTTTATCTCGGTTTTAATTTTATTTGCTGTTTTTGTTTTTATAAGTGTTTTTTTTCTACAATCATACATGATTCCCAGCAATTCAATGGTGCCGACATTGATGCCGGGGGATAAGATTGTCGTAAATAAAATTATCTACGGGCCGAGGATTCCTTTTTTATCTGTGCATTTGCCAGGGCTTAAAAAACCCGTAAGGGGAGAAGTTATAGTATTTATTTCTCCTGCTGACCGGACCAAAGCTTACATAAAAAGGCTTATTGCCACCTCCGGAGAGCGGCTTAGCATAAAAGATGGAAATGTTTATGTTAACGGAAAAATAATGGTTGACCCGCGTATCGCAAGGAATTATTATTATAACCAGGGAGATTACGCAAAAACCAGTAAAGAAATGATTGTTCCAGAGGGCAAATATTTCTTTATGGGAGATAACAGCATTTCTTCCCTGGACAGCAGGTTTTGGGGTTTTGTAGATAAAAAAGACATTGTGGGCAAGGCCATCTTTATCTGGTGGCCACCAAAAAGAATAGGAATGATCGAATAAAAATAACTTAAATATATGAGCCTTGCAGATAAATTAACAATTCTAAGAATACTTCTTATACCCGTCTTTGTTTCTCTTCTTTTCTACTTTAATGAAGCAAGGCTTTACCTTAGATATGTTCTGCTTGCGGTATTTGGCATAGCCGTACTTACCGATTTTTTTGACGGGCTGGTTGCCCGTATTAAAAAAGAAAAATCAGAAATAGGCCAAGTAATCGACCCGCTTGCTGACAAATTACTTTTACTTACGGCATTTATCGCTCTATATGCGCTACGCAAATCGCTTCCTTTAAGCTGCGAAATACCGTTATGGGTTGTTTTGATTATTGTCAGCCGCGACCTAATAATACTTTTAGGCGTCATGTTGCTTTATTTTATGAAAATAGAAATACCCATTGCGCCGTCAATGTGGGGTAAGTTTACTACTTTTTTTCAGATGATTACGGTTTTAGTCGTTATTTTGGATATACCTTTTTCAAATTTCATCTGGACTTTGGCAGTTATTTTTACTTTGATTTCAGGTATTGGATATTTCACACGAGGGGTAAAATCGATAAACGCTAAAGTCATCCGCCAAGAGAAGCCTACGCAATAAATCATGCGAGAAGCAATTTTTCTCACTTTTACTTATCTAATGGGAAGCATTCCTTTCGGCCTGGTTATTTCTTATCTTGTAAAGGGCATAGATATAAGGAAATTTGGCTCAGGTAACATCGGTGCAACAAATGTTGTCAGGGTGGTTGGAAAAAAATGGGGCATTTTAGTTTTTATTCTTGATTTTCTGAAGGGTTTTTTGGCTCCGTTTCTTGCTAAAATTATTCTTGCTCCGGCAAACTCCATATATATATTTTCCGTTATATTAACTGTATCTGGACATAACTGGCCGGTTTATCTTAAATTTAAAGGAGGCAAGGGGGTTGCAACATCGATAGGCGGAGCTTTCGGGTTAGCTATTATTTTTCCTAACCTATTATGGTTTGTACTTTTAATTTCACTTGCCGTATGGGTTATTGTTTTTCGTGTTTTTCGATTTGTTTCCCTGGCTTCGCTTTTGCTGGGTTTGTCTTTTTTTGTTTTTTCTTTTGTTTTTCCTTTACCTAAAGAAATAAGAATATTCGCTTTAATTCTGTGTTTATTTATTTTTATACGGCACACAAAAAATATAAAAAATCTTTTCGCGAAACAGGAACACCGGTTTTGAATAACTGATTATAGTGGTAAAAAGGAGGCATTATGGCAAAAGATAAAACTATTATGGATGGAAAAAGAAAAGCACTTGAATTAGCGCTTTCCCAGATAGAGAAACAATTCGGAAAGGGCGCTATAATGCGCCTTGGCGAAGGCGTAAAATTAGATGTTGAGGTTATACCTACAGGCATTATCTCGCTGGATAAAGCTTTAGGCGTGGGAGGGCTTCCCAAGGGCAGAGTAATTGAAATATTCGGGCCGGAAGCATCAGGGAAAACTACCCTTACCTTAAGTATAATTGCGCAGGCGCAGGCTGCGGGCGGTACTACTGCATTCGTTGATGCTGAACACGCATTTGACCCGACTTACGGAAAAATTATAGGAGTAAATCTGGATGAGCTTTTGATCTCCCAACCCGATACCGGTGAGCAGGCGCTTGAAATAGTAGAAACGCTGGTTCGTTCAAACGCGGTTGACCTTATAGTGGTGGATTCTGTTGCTGCGCTTGTTCCGCGGGCTGAAATAGAAGGAGAAATGGGAGACGCCCAGATAGCGCTTCAGGCGCGTTTAATGAGCCAGGCACTTCGTAAACTTACTGCTGCAATAAGCAAATCGAGAACCTGCGTGGTTTTTATTAACCAGATAAGAGAAAAAATAGGCGTTATGTTTGGCTCGCCGGAAACAACTCCCGGAGGCCGCGCCTTAAAATTCTATTCCTCTGTACGTATTGATTTAAGAAGAATTGCAACGGTTACCAGCGGGGAAACCATAATAGGCTCACGCGTCAGGGCCAAGATAGTAAAAAATAAGGTAGCAGCGCCCTTTAAAGAAGCGATATTTGAAATTATTCATACAGAAGGGGTTTCTAAGGTGGGAGCTTTAATTGATGCTGCGCTTGAGTGCGAACTGATAAAAAAATCAGGGAGCTGGTTTTCCTACAAAGATAAAAATCTTTCCCAGGGCAAAGAACAACTGCGGGACTTGCTTAAAGGAAATGAATCTTTGAGAAAAGAATTGGAAGAGGAATTGAAAAAAGTTATCTACTCAACAGGCGAGAAAGAGGCAGGGCAATGAGGGCATTTTTGGGTGTTTTGTCTATCCTTTTGGTTTTGCCGTTTACTCATGCAGAGGCGAATATAAACTTCGAAGACGCTATCGTAAATGTTGCCGCGGATATAGGTAAGTCAGTTGTTTCCATAAGTAGCGTAGGCAGAGAAAAAATCGGCAAAAATTTAAGCGAACGCTCACTGCTTAACAGATTTAATGATGATTCTTTCAGAAATTTTTTCGAGGATTTTTTCGGTGCCCAGCCGGAAGTAGAATTTAAACGCATAGGTTTAGGAAGCGGCGTAGTAATTGATAAGAGCGGCTATATACTTACAAACGAACATGTTATATCCGGCGCTACGGAGATTAAAGTTAAGCTTTCAGACGGAAGAGAATTTGACGCTCAGGTTACCGGAAGCGATAAGCGAAGCGATTTGGCAGTTATAAAAATAAATGCAATCAATCTTGCGCCGGTTAAATTGGGAGATTCCGATAGCCTTAAAATAGGTAAATGGGTGGTTGCCGTCGGCAATCCTTTCGGCTTTGCAATAGATAACCCGGAACCTACTGTCACAGTAGGCGTTATAAGCGCGCTACATAGATATGTTCCGGCTCTAGGCAAACGCGAAAGAACTTATGATGAACTTATACAGACAGATGCAGCGATAAATCCCGGAAACAGCGGCGGACCATTGGTTAGTCTTGAAGGAGAAGTGATAGGTATTAACACCGCAATAATTTCTCTCTCCGGCGGGTATCAGGGATTAGGTTTTGCAATACCGGTCAATAAGGTAAAAAGGATTTTACCTAAATTAATGAAGGGAGAGAAAATTGCCTACGGCTGGTTAGGCTTAAGCATACAGGACTTAAACGAAGAACTAAGAGATTATTTCAGCCTGAAAGAGAAAGCAGGCATAATTGTAGTAAAAGTTTATAATAATTCACCCGCATCTTTGGCTGGGATCAAAGAGGGGGACCTTATACTGACTTTTGATAACCAGCAGGTTAAGGCTGCAAGGGATTTAATAAGCATGGTTTCAGCATTTGAGATAGGGGCAGAAGTGCCGCTTAAGATTTTACGTGAAGGAAAAGAGATGAATTTAAACATTAAAGTCGGGCAGAGCCCCAAAGATGTAACTATACCCGAAGAAGAACCCCAAACAGCGCAGCGTAAAGCGCCCAGGGGGCTTGAGATAGATGATTTAAATCCTGTGTATCGGCAAAGATTTAAAATAAGAGAAAATTCCGGAGTTATTGTTACGTATATTGAAGAAGGCACGCCTGCCGACAAAAGCAACCTCGTGGTTGGAGACGTAATTTCGAAAGTAAACGGCAAAGAGGTAAAAAACAAAGAAGATTTTATAACCATTACCTCCAAAACAAAAGAAAGCTGGCTTCTTAAAACAAATAAAGGTTTTACGGTTATCAAGGAAAAATAGCTTGGAAGATTTCAGAAAAGCCTTAAATTATTCTTTCCTTCTTTTAAAATACAGGCCAAGGAGCAGGCAGGAAATTATTGAACGTTTAAAGAGAAAAAAATATTCTGCCTGTGTCATAGAAAAAGTTATACACAGCTTAGAGGAAAATAACTATCTAAATGACGAAGAATTCGTGCGCCTGTTCGTTGCCTCTTCCCTAAGCCGCGGTTGGGGCAGGAAAAGAATAAACTACGCATTAAAAAAGCTAGGTATATCAGAGGATATAAGAAGCGATGCTATTTTCGACAAGCAAGCTTTTTATGAAAGGCTAAAAGAGCTGGTTGACAAAAAAATTTCGAATAAACCAAGAGATAAAAAAACCTATCAGAAAATTATAAGAAGCCTTGCAACAAAGGGTTTTAATTATGAAGATATTATCCGCGCGCTGGATGAGGCAGGTTTTAAGAGGCCGGGATTTTTAAATGAATAACAAATATAAATGTTGACTAACGAATTAAGAAAAAAATATCTGGAATTTTTTAAGAAGAAAAATCACAAGATTTTTCCATCTGACAGTCTGGTTCCTGACGATCCAAGCGTTCTTTTTACGTCAGCAGGAATGAATCAGTTTAAGCCTTATTTTTTGGGAGAAAAAAAAGATGTTACCCGCGCTACCTCTTGTCAAAAATGCCTGCGTACGGGCGATATCGAAGAGGTGGGACGCACCGCTTATCATCACACTTTTTTCGAAATGCTGGGTAATTTTTCTTTCGGTGATTATTTTAAAAAAGAAGCAATAGAATTTGCCTGGGAATTCATCATAAAAGAGCTTAACATAAAAAAAGAAGTTTTATGGGTTTCCGTTTATGATGACGATAGAGAGGCGTATGGAATTTGGAAAAATCATATACAGATAGATGAGGCAAGAATTGTAAGGCTCGGCGAAGATAAAAATTTCTGGCCGGCTTCCGCTCCTTCAAAAGGTCCGGACGGGCCATGCGGGCCGTGCTCGGAAATATTTTTTGATAACGGCAAAGACAAGGGTTGCGGAAAAAGCAATTGCAACCCTGCCTGTGATTGCGGAAGATTCGTTGAGTTCTGGAATCTTGTTTTTACCCAGTTTAACAGGGTAGGAGAAAACAAGTTAGAGCCTTTACCGCAGAAAAATATCGATACGGGAATGGGCTTAGAGCGAATGGCTTCCATTTTGCAGAACAAAACATCTAACTTTGAAATAGATATATTGCAGCCCGTAGTTATCTTTCTATGCAAAAGGCTGAAAGTAGAGGCAAACCAAAAAACAAAAAGCTTAATAAATGCAATAGTTGATCATGCTCGTGCAGCAGTTTTTTCTATAGGCGACGGGGTTTATCCTTCTAACGAGGATAGAGGATATGTGGTCAGAAAGATTATACGAAAGGCTTTATATCATGCGCATGCGCTGGGGTTTAAGGATATATTTCTTTATACTATGGTTGATTTGTATGCCCAGCTCATGCAGGAGCCTTATCCTGAAATTAGCGAAAAGTCCGGCGTAATTTCTAAAGTAATCCGGGCAGAAGAAGAAAAATTTATTTCGACTTTGCACGATGCGAAAGCGCAATTTTTTTCAATCAGCGAAAATCTTAAGAGCCAAAAAAAGGATACAATATCGGCAGCAGAGCTCTTTCGGCTGTATGATACTTTCGGCCTTCCCCTTGAATTGAGCCGTGACATGGCAAGAGCGCTTTCTTTAAAAGTTGATGAACAGGGTTTTGATAAACTTATGTCTTTGCAGAAAGAGCGTTCAAGAAAGCAAAGCATGTTCGATGAAAATATTTTTAAAACGCAAATCGCAAGGTTTGATGAGAAGAGTGAATTTGTAGGTTATGATGCAATTGCAATAGAGGCTAACATTCTGCGGCTGATTAAAATAAAAGAAAGTATCAGCGAAGAATCAGGAGCTGAAAAGCTGGAAGCCGCAGAAGAAGGCATAATTGTTTTGGACAAAACCTGTTTTTATCCGGAAGCGGGCGGTCAATTAACCGATAAAGGATTAATTACAACTGAAAGCGGGGAATTCCTTGTAGAAAAAGTTTTCAAAGTCCAGGATGCAATACTTCATAAGGGCAAAGTTATAAAAGGAGTAATTTCTAAAGGGGCCGCCAGTTTAGCGATAGATGCAAAAAGAAGGCAGGCGCTTAAAAGAGCGCACACGTCAACGCATCTTCTCCAGGCAGCGCTTCGCAAAATTTTAGGCCCTCACGTTGCGCAGCAAGGTTCATTGGTGGATGAAGACAGGTTTCGTTTTGATTTCACGCATTTTAAGGCGCTTTCAGCCGAAGAAATTGAAAAGCTTGAAGATTGCGTAAATGGATATATACTAAATGCAGATAAAGTTATCAAGGAAGAGCTTTCATATGATACAGCCAAGCAAACCGGGGCGCTCGCTTTTTTTAAGGATAAATACAAAGACAAGGTAAGGGTCGTTACTGTCGGCGATTACAGTAAGGAATTCTGCGGCGGAACGCATCTTGATTTAACTTCGGAAATCGGGACATTTTTTATTGTAAGCGAATCTTCAATAAGCAGCGGAATAAGAAGGATAGAGGCGGTTGTGGGCGATAAGGCATACGAAAGAATAAAAAAAATAGAAAAAACACTTGCTGCGGCAGCCGGCATGCTTAAGTGCCTGCCTGAAGCGGTACCCGACGCAATTAGGCAGTTGCAGGATAAAGTTAGCGCTTTAAATGAAGAAATTAAACACAGCAATAAGGAAAAAATTTCTTCAAAAATAGAAGATATTCTTAAGGCGAAAAAGGAAATAGGTGGTTTTAATTTTCTGGCTTTTAGCTTCAAAGACGTTGATTCTTCCGATTTAGTTTTTATATCCGATGAAATCAAAAAACGCCTTAGTCCGGTTTTCCTTTTTCTTCTATCGCAATCGGAAGACAAAAATATATTTATCTGTTCAACCGTTGAAGACTATGCCAAAAAACAGATAGAGGCGAATAAATTCGTATCCCGTTTTAAAGAAGAATTATCCTTAAAGGGAGGAGGAAAACCCACGCTTGTGCAGGGTGTCGTAACAGGCACTTTGGAAAATTTACTTTTAAGAGTAGAGAATTGTTTCATTAAATTTTTACAAAAATGAGAGTAGTCAGAAATTTAGAAAGCCTTCAAAAGGCGCTTCTTAAAAAAAGAAACCGGAAAAACAGCATAGCTGAAAAGGTTTCAAAAATTTTAAAAGATATTTGCGAGCGCGAAGATGAAGCCCTTTTGGAATATACGAAAAAATTCGATAAGGTTAAGCTCTTGCCTAAACAATTACGGGTAACTGAAGGAGAAATCAGCGCAGCCTTCAATGAACTGGATTCTTCCATAATTTCCTCTTTTAAGCTGGCTATAGACAATGTTACTAAGTTTTATAAAAAAGAAGCGCCGCAGTATATTAAAAGAATAAAAGAAGCAAACGGAAAAATCCTTGTTAACCGTTATGTTCCTCTGGAAAGGGTGGGTGTTTATGTCCCTGCAGGTACCGCCCCCCTTATTTCAACGGTTTATATGTCGGTTATACCTGCAATTGTCGCAGGAGTAAAAGAAATAGTCCTTGCGACACCTCCCAGAAAGGATAAAAGCATAAATCCATTCATACTCGCGGTTGCATCGCTTTTAAAAATAAAAGAAATTTACCGTGTAGGCGGAGCTCAGGCTATAGCTGCAATGAGCTTCGGCACAAAAACAATAAAACGGGTCGATAAGATAGTAGGCCCGGGCAATGAATTTGTTACTGAAGCAAAGCGCCAGGTGTTTGGAAAAGTGGATATAGATATGCTTGCAGGGCCCTCTGAAGTTGTAATTGTAGCTTCCCGCGGAGCCAACATAGATTATATAGTTGCCGACCTTGAAGCGCAGACAGAGCACCATAACGGGATGGGCATAGTAGTTACCAATTCAGCCAAAATCATAAAAGAATTAAGGAAAAAGAAAATAAAAGGCTTTGTGCTTCGCGTTAAATACCTTGAAGAAGCATGCGATGTGGTAAATAAGATTGCGCCTGAACACCTTGAAATATTTACGAAGAAGCCTTCCAAGATACTTAGAAAAATAAGAAATGCCGGGGCGATATTCTTGGGAGAAAATACGCCAACTGCCCTTGGAGATTATACGGCAGGGCCAAGCCATGTTCTTCCTACAGGAGGAAGCGCGCGGTTTTTCTCATCGCTTTCTACGAAAGAATTTTTAAAAGAGATCCACATAATAAGTTATACAAAGAAAGCTCTGCAGGAAGAGGCAACTGTTTTGGAAAAAATCGCATCTCTCGAGGGAATGCAAAAGCACATCGAAAGCGTCAAGAAAAGATTAGTCGGCTGAATATAAGGAGAATAAAAGATGAAAAAGAGGTCAATTGGCGTAAGTATATTCGGTTGGTGGTATTTAGTTGGGGGCGCAATCGGTGTTTTGAGTTTTCCTATACTGCTTATGATGAGGGCTGTATCTAATGCTCTTCCTCAAAAGGACGTAATCTTTATGAAGCAGTTTACAGGCACTTTTTATTTACTTTACGCATTGGCAATGAGCATTACCAGCCTCGCTGCAGGCATAGGTGTTCTCAAGCTAAAATCATGGGCGCGCAAGCTCCTGATGATTATATGTATAGTAGGAATGGTTTATAGCTTTTTTTACTCAATTAACATGCTAACGCATTCTTCAGAATTCGTAGAGATGTCTATGTCTTCCGGTAATTTACCGAGTGATATATCTCCGGAAGCGCTTGCAGCAGCAAAATCTTTTACGCAGGGTATCATGATAGTTTCCATGTTTATCGGAATGATATTCGGCGTAGGGTTTCTTATATTTGTTATTTGGTTTTTTATGCGTAAAAGTGTTAGAGAACAATTTGAGCCGGAAAAATTCCAGTCAGCAATCGAGCAAATTAAATAATATTTGAAAGGAGAGACAAATGGCTAAAAAACCAAGAAAGGCGCTAGTTGTGAGAAAAACCACAGAGGTAGATATTAAAGGAGAATTTAATATAGACGGTTCAGGTAAAACCGCTGTTAAAACTCCGATTGAGCCGCTTAACCATTTGCTTACGCTTTTTGCTTTTCACGGCTTGTTTGATTTAAATTTACAGGCAAAAGGAGATTTACAGCATCACATAATAGAGGATATAGGCATTGCCCTGGGCAAGGCTTTTAAGGATTCATTAGGAGATAAATCAGGCATAAATAGATACGGCTCTTTTTCTGTAACAATGGATAAGGTAGTTGTTGAAGCGAATATTGATATAAGCGGCCGCCCGACACTGCACAGGGCTGGTGATAAGCTTAATCCAATTGATTTGGGGATCAAAACTTTCGATAACACGAATTTTAAGCTTGAAGACGCCGAAGAATTTCTGGAAGCATTTGTGCAGCATGCCGGTTTGAGCTTAGTTTATAATATCAAATCAGGAGAAGGGGATTTGCACCACATCCTTGAGGCGTTATTCAAGGCCCTGGGAAAAGCATTAGACCAGGCCACCCAAATAGACCCGCGAAGAAGAGGTATTCCTTCAACCAAGGGAGTAATTGACTAAGTTAATAAACTTCTTTTAATCCGCACAAGAAATATGATGGTAGTAATTGATTACGGAATGGGTAATTTAAGGAGCGTTCAAAAGGCAGGGGAGCATCTTGAGAAAAATCTTTGCGTTACAGACTCTCCCGCAATAATAAAAAAAGCAAAAAAAATAATCTTTCCCGGTGTTGGAAATTTCCAACAGGCGGTAAAAGAGTTAAAGAAAAGAAAGATTTTTGATGTTTTGATTAACAGGATAAATGAAGGAATCCCTTTTTTGGGTATTTGTCTTGGCATGCAGCTTTTGCTTGAGGCAAGCGAAGAAGCTCCCGGGGTGAAAGGTTTGGGTGTTTTAAAGGGAAAAGTAAGAAAATTTAACGAGCGTAAAATAATTGTGCCGCATATGGGCTGGAACCAGATAAAAATCAAAAATCAAAAATCAAAAATCAAAAATGGTAAATTGTTTAAAGGGGTAACCGACGAAAGTTATTTTTATTTTGCTCATTCTTATTATTGCGACATAACGGAAAAGGATGCCATACTGGCTACCACGAAATACGGTATAAGTTTTCCTTCAGCTTGCTGCAAAAAAAATATCTGGGGAGTGCAATTTCACCCGGAAAAAAGCCAAAAATTAGGCCTTAAACTTTTCAAAAATTTTCTTAACCTATGTTAATAATTCCGGCTATCGATTTATATAATGGAAAAGTTGTCAGATTCGTAAAGGGCGACCCCAGCCGCTCAACAGTTTACAGCGATAATCCGCTTAGCATAGCGCGCAAATGGCAGGACGAAGGAGCAAAAATTCTTCATATCGTAGACCTCTCTGCAGCGTTAGGAGAATCAGACAACTCAGATATAATTGAGCATATCATTAAGGAGATAGATATAGATATTGAGGTGGGCGGCGGCATACGCGACGTTGGAAAAGCATCGCGTTTTACAAACGCCGGCGCAAAACGTATTATAGTAGGGACAAAAAGCCTGGATGATAATTTTATTAAAAGTTTAACTGAAAGTGTAAGTATAGAAAAAATAGCAGTAGGCGTTGATGTCAAAGACGGGGTAGTGGCAACCAAGGGATGGACGGAAAAAAGTTCTCTGAAACCCCTAAGTTTTATCGAAAATATCATATCTAAAGGCATAAAGTGGATAATTTATACAGATATATCAAGAGACGGCACTTTAGAGGGCGTGAATCTGGCTGCGCTTTGCGAACTTTCGCGGTTTAAAGGCGTTAATTTTATTGCTTCCGGCGGCGTATCCAGCCTTAAAGATATCAAAAACCTCAAAAAGCAACTGCCTTTTGTATGGGGTTGTATCTGCGGAAAAGCTTTATATGACGGTAAGTTTACGTTAAAAGAAGCTGTTTCAGTTTTAAAAGCTTAAATCCAGCCGATTAATAGATATTGACAATTTGATAGAATATGGTATAAAAGACAAATTCTACCTGTTTCAAACATTCAAAATAACCGGAGGAAAAGAAAGTGAAAAAAACGCAATTTTTTAACAAAGTCGAACGTAAATGGGTATTGATTAATGCAAAAGATAAGGTTCTAGGCAGGCTTTCTACCCGTATTGCAAAAATATTACAGGGCAAGACTAAAGCCACTTATAGCCCGAATTTTCTGTGCGGCGACAAAGTAATAGTAATAAATGCAAAGCATGTAAAAATTACGGGAAATAAACTGGAAAATAAGAATTATGACAGGTATTCCGGCTATCCCGGCGGCATAAAAGAGATAAGCTTAAAGCGCTTGCAGGAGAAGAACCCTTCGCGCGTGCTTTATTGCGCAATAAGAGGGATGCTTCCGAAAACTCTTTTAGCTAAAAGAATGATCCGTGGGCTTAAAATTTACGCCGAAGATAAATACGAACAAGAAGCCCAGCAGCCAACAAAAATAGAGGTATAGTATGCAGCAAGACACAAAATCGATTTTAGCCACAGGCAGAAGAAAGGAATCCCGTGCACGCGTGCGTTTGTTTCTCGATGGCAAGGGAAAAGTTACGATAAACGGAAAAGAGTTAGATAAATATTTCGTAACTGTTGACCAGGTAATGCAGGTAAAAAAGCCTTTTACTGTTTCAAGCACCGAAGGAAAATTCGATGTATTGGCAACGGTAACCGGCGGCGGGATAAACGGCCAGGCTGGAGCAATAAGCCTTGGTATTTCACGCGCATTACTCGGATGGAACCCTGAATTAAGGCCGACTCTTCGCAAGGAGAATCTCCTCACGAGAGACCCCCGTTCCAAAGAACGTAAGAAATACGGCCGTAAAGGTGCACGTCGCAGATTCCAGTGGACAAAGCGTTAAAAACAGAAATATAATCCTAATACCATAAAACTGCAGATATTTTGCATGTTTTATGGTATTTTATTTTATACCCTAAAGCTTACACTCCTTTTAGGGCGGATAATCCAAAAACCTTGACAATTCTGCTTAATTGCGTTAATGTATTTTACCCGCGAACCAGTCCTTTGGACGATTCGGGGTTCCGCTCCTCACAAAGTGAGGATTAACCTTTCCAAAGTAAACCTATGTTTAGTCCTATAGAAGATATTTTAAAAGATTTAAAACAAGGCAAATTCGTAATTGTCGTTGATGACGAAAAGCGCGAAAACGAAGGGGACCTTGTTATTGCTGCGCAATTTGCCAGTCATCCCGCCATAAATTTTATGATAAAAGAGGCCCGTGGGCTTGTATGCGTGCCCCTTGCAAGAGAAAGAATAAAGGAATTAAACCTCCTGCCCATGCATATGGAGTCCGGCAGCGACCCATTTAAGACAGCCTGGAGAATTTCTGTAGACGCTGCAGCCGGCATTACAACAGGAATTTCCGCATATGACCGCGCAAAAACAATAGAATGCTTGATAGATTCAAAAACCACGCCTGCGGACTTAACCAAGCCGGGGCATACTTTTCCGCTTGAGGCGAAAGACGGCGGAGTTTTGGTGCGTGCCGGCCACACAGAAGCAGCAGTTGATTTGGCGCGCATGTCCGGTTTATATCCCGCGGGAGTAATTTGCGAGATAATTAAAGAAGACGGCTCTATGGCACGCCTTCCTGATTTGGTTGAATTTTCAAAAAAACATAATTTAAAAATCTGCACAATTGCTTCTTTGATTGAATACCGGAGAAAAAAAGAAAAACTGATAAAACTTGTAGAAAAAATAAATCTTCCAACTGATTACGCAAATTTCACGCTTCATCTTTACGAATCGCTTATTGACGGAAGTGAACATATTGCGATAGTCAGCGGAAAAATAACAAACACGCCTACTATCGTCCGGGTGCATTCAGAATGCCTTACGGGAGATGTTTTTTTATCCCGCAGATGCGATTGCGGTAAACAACTGCACGAGTGTCTTGCTATAATCGGCAAATCAGGCGGCGTCGTACTTTATATGCGTCAGGAAGGCCGCGGCATAGGCCTGAAGAATAAAATAAAAGCATATGCTTTACAGGAGAGAGATATAGATACGGTTGAAGCAAACAACATGCTGGGTTTCGCTTCTGATTTAAGAGATTACGGTATAGGAGCGCAGATACTTGCCGATTTGGGCGTTACCAAAATAAGGCTTCTTACAAATAATCCCAAAAAAATTATCGGTTTAGAAGGCTATGGTTTGGAAATTGTTGAAAGAATCGCCATAAAAATAAATTCCTGCACTGATAATGAGAGATATTTGAATACAAAAAAAAGTAAATTGGACCATATATTATGAAATGAAGCCAATATTTTTCCAAGCCGTAAAGCGGCGTAGGGAAAATGTTAGGCTGAATTTCACCCCGCACCTTTGAACGTATTCTTTCAGAATAAAATAAAGGTGCGGGATTAATTCGGCTACGCAACTTTTCGGCACACGCCTGCCTGTCGGCAGTCAGGCTTGAAAAGTTGTTGCCTCATTAACAAGGAGGGCACATGAAAGAAATAACAGGAAATTATTCAGGAAAAGGAAAAAAAATAGCGATAATCATTTCAAGATTTAACGAGTTTGTAAGCGGCGAACTTTTAAGCGGCTGCGTTGACACGCTTAAAAAATCAGGCGTTGACGAAAAAGATTTATTTGTTGTCTGGACCCCGGGAGCTTTCGAAATCCCACAGGTTTTAAATAAAATTGATACTAAAAAAGTAGATGCAGTTATAACGCTTGGTGCGGTAATAAGGGGAGATACCCCGCACTTTGATTATATAGCTTCCGAAGTTGCCAAGGGGGTTAGTAAACTTTCTTTGGATAAAAATATCCCGGTAATATTCGGCATAATTACCGCTGACAGCACAGAACAGGCGATTGAACGTGCCGGAACGAAGCAGGGCAACAAAGGAAGAGACGCTGCTCTTTCAGCTTTGGAGATGGCAAATATTTATACACAGATTTAGCCATACGACAGATAACGGATAGAGCCTGCAGTTATCTACTATTTTCTGTTGTTATAGGCTAGCCGTTCTTACTTAATTTATATTTATGCGCTTACGCTCAAAGGCGAGAGAAATCGCTTTACACATACTTTATCAGGTTGAAATAGCCAATACCGACTACAAATCGGCCTACCAGAATTATCTTAAAAATTATCCCCAGAAACAGGAAGTTATTGATTTTTCATTAACGCTCATCGAAGGTGTATATAAAAATATACAAAACCTGGATTCTTTAATTAAAAAATACGTAAAAAACTGGGAAATTGACCGTATGGCTGTTATAGACAGAAATATTCTAAGGCTTGCGTGCTTTGAAATCATAAATCTTCCGGAAATACCGCCGAAAGTTTCGATAAATGAAGCTATAGAATTAGCCAAACGTTTCGGAGACATTGATTCGCCTCGTTTTGTAAACGGCGTGCTGGATAAAATTTACAAAATGGAAAGCAAAAAAGTTGACCAGGTAACACAATAATTCCGCTACAAATATTATTTTCTCATTTTCTTGCTTTATGAAAACAGATAACAGCAAAGATAATTTAGCTAAAAAATGCGACCTGCATATACACTCTGTTTTTTCGGACAGCGACGCAACAATCGAAGAAATTTTTAAAACCGCCAAGGAAAGGCAAGTTTCCGCTATAGCCATTACCGACCACGATACTGTCGATGGCCTCGTTTTAGCAAGAAAGGCAAGCGATACTTACGGTGTTGAGCTTGTTGAAGGTATTGAATTAAGCGCCCAAAAGGATGATATCGAAATACATGTTCTCGGTTATTTTATGGATTACCAAAATGAAAAACTTAAGAGAGAATTGTCGGACATTTGTATTTTGAGAAAAGAACGCCTTATAAAAATGATAGATAAACTTAAGACCCTGGGTTTAAAGCTTAGCAGCGATGAGATATTTGCTAAAACAAAAAATGCAATACCAACACGCCTGCACCTGGCTCTCTATCTCATACAAAAAGGGTACGCCAAGTCTATAGGGCAGGCTTTTGAGAAATATCTTTCTCCCGGTAAGCCCGGCTATATAGCGCGGTTTAAATATTCTATCGAAGAAGCAATAAAATTAATCAAAAGTTACGGGGGCCTTGCTTTTTTGGCCCATCCGAATGCCATACCTGACCAGTCCTGGATTGAAGAATTTATTTCGCTTGGTGTTGACGGATTGGAAGTGGTTTATCCGCGTTTTTCAAACGCCAAGATTTTAATGTATAAAAATATGGCTGATAAATTCGGTATTTTGAAAAGCGGTGGGTCTGACGCCCACGGAAGTTACAGGGATTTTACGAAAATTGGAGACGTAACTGTTCCTTACGAGTGGTTGGAAGCAATGAAAAAGAAAAAAAGGAATTTAACTAATGGCAAAGCAGGATATTAACTTTTTAGAAAAAACTTTAACACTTGCCGGCAGGGCAGAGGGGTATACCTCGCCTAACCCCATGGTTGGTGCTGTTATTGTGAAAAATAACAGGGAAATTTCCTGTGGGTTTCATAAAAAAAGCGGCCTGCCTCACGCGGAAGTTGAGGCGATAAATAATACAAAGGTAAATGTAAGCGGTGCAACTTTATATGTGAATTTAGAACCATGCTGCCATTTCGGCAAAACTCCGCCCTGCGTTGACAAAATTATAAGCTCAAAGATCAAACGTGTGGTTGTGGCAACAAAAGACCCGAATCCTGTTGTATGCGGAAAATCCATAAATAAACTCAAAAAGGCAGGTATTAAAGTAAGCGTTGGCTTGCTTAAAGAAAAAGCATCGAGGCTTAATGAAGTGTTTTTCAAAAACATGAAAGAAAAAAGGCCTTTTGTGGCAGTTAAACTTGCCCAGAGCCTGGATGGAAAAATCGCCGCAGCTAACGGTTCATCTAAATGGATTACCGGTGAAAAATCAAGGAAATTTGCAAGGAGGTTACGCGATAAATATGATTGTATTCTGGTTGGCATAAATACAGTTGTAAAGGATAATCCGCGCCTCAATGGGTTTAAAAAAAATCCTTATAAAGCGGTTATCGACCCGGCCTTGCGCATTTCCAGGAATTCCTGTCTTATAAAAAACAATTCTCAAAAATTAATAATATTCGCTTCAGAAAAAGCTAAAAAAAAGAGTTTCAGAAATGCGAAAGTATTTTTTATCGGCGAAGAAAACGGTAAATTGCCTGTAAAAAAAATCTTATCCGCCTTATACCAAAACGGCATAACTTCAGTGTTCGTTGAGGGAGGATCGGAAACTGCAGCAAAATTTTTTGAAGAAAAATTAGCGGACAAAATTTATTTTTTTCTTTCCCCAAAAATATTAGGGGGCAAGAAAGCCCTTGCTTCAATAGGAGGCAAAGGTTTTCCTTTAAAAGATTGCCCGCAAGTGAATGATATGATGATAGAAAAAATTGGACAGGACATATTGATAACAGGATACCCCGATTATGGCAGACAATAAATTACATAAATTAATAATTGCCCGGCGCAGCATCCGTCTTTTTAAACAAAAAGAAGTTTCTTTAAATATAATAAAAAAAGCCGTAGATTGTGCGCGTCTTGCTCCGTCTGCAGCAAATTTTCAGTTTCTGGAGTATCTCGTAGTAAAACGCAAGAGCGTAAAAGAAAAGGTATTCGGATGCCTTCGTTTTGCGGCTTATATTGCTCCCAAAAGAAACCCGCTGCCTAATCAGCAGCCAAATCTTTATATAATATTGCTTATCAACAAAGAAAGGTCTAAGATGCCGAACTTAAGAGATATCGGCGCAAGTGCCGAAAACATTATGCTTTCGTTTTTATCGTCAGGTGTTGGTTCCTGCTGGCTGCAGAACATAGATAAGGATGGTTTAAACAGAATTTTGAATATAGGCCAAAAATATGAAATTGATTCTGTGATTGCGGCAGGCTTTCCTGCGGAGGACCCGAAACTTGAAATTGATTGCAAAAATATAAAATATTGGCTGGATAATAAAAATCAGCTGCACGTTCCAAAAAGGCCGTTAAGCGAAGTCTGGCATTACAATAAAATATAAAAATATGAAAGAATTTGATGCGTTGGTAAAAACCATACGAAGATTAAGAGCGCCAGGGGGATGTCCCTGGGATAGGGCTCAGACTATCGGGAATTACAAAAAATTTGTTTTGGAAGAAACCTATGAACTTATCGATGAGATAAGCGCAAATAAAAGCGAATCCGTAAGGGAGGAACTAGGTGACATTTTCCTTATACTTATAGTTATCGCCGATATGTTTCAGGAAAAAGGTAAATTTAGCCTGGCTGATGTTTTAAAATACGTAAACGAAAAACTCATCTTACGCCACCCCCATGTATTTTCATCAGCCAAATTAAAAACAGATAAGGAAGTTCTTACCTTCTGGATTAAACACAAAGCAAAACATAAAAAAAGAAAAACCATAAAAGAAAGGCTTCCGCTCACTTGCCCTGCACTTTTGCTTTGCGACCTTTTCTTTAAGGAATACGCTCACCTTGATAATAAAAAAGAATATAAGAAAGATGGAATTACGAAAAAGATAAAAAATAATCTCAATTCGCTTGATAAACGCAAAAACAAAAAGGCTATTTTAGGTGAAATTCTATTTGAGATAAGCAGGCTTTCTTCTTTATATAATCTTGACTGCGAAAATATTTTGCGCGAAAAAGTTATTAAAGAAGCGCAAGCTTCAAAATATCCCCTTTTTGATGATACTGCGGGCAAGCCCGCAGAAAATAGTGAAGCAAGGCTTCGCCTCGGAAAGAGCTTCGTAAACAAGATATAGATATTTGTTTAATATCAATTATAATAAACATATGGCAAATAACAGAAGACTTGTAAGATTAAAAGTTTGTGATTTTCTCGAGGTGCGGCCGCTAAATGAAGTCGCAAAATGCTTTAAAGCAAAAGCCTGCGACTTAACCCCCATGGGCATATGTTTTAACTGCGAAATGGAATGGAAGAAAGGCCATGTCCTTTTGATTGATTATTTTATACCGGAAGAGTTTGAATCGGTTAAGCTTAAAGTGGCAATAGTCTGGTCGGAATTTATCAGTACCGAACAAGGTTATTTCTGCGGAGGAGAAATCACAGAGATTGAGGAAAGCAAACAGGAAAAATTCGCAAATTATTATACAAAGAGGCTAAAAAATACTTCTCTTTAAACAAACTGCCGATGTCTAAAGTTTTTTTAAAAAAAATAACTTACGAGGAACTTCTAAAGCAATCTGACGCCATAGTGGACGGGCTTAAAATATCCGGCATAACCGAAAATTTCAAAAAAGATAATTTTGTAGGGCTCAAAATACATTTTGGGGAAAAAGGCAATAAGTCATATATCAATCCGAATTTCCTTCTTCCTTTATCTAAGTTTTTGAAAAAAACCCAAGTGCGGCCTTTTCTTTTTGAAACAAATACTTTATACCGCGGAGAAAGGATGAATGCTATTGATCATATAAATCTTGCTTATGGCCATGGGTTCGTTAAGACAAATATGCCTATTATTATTGCCGACGGAATAAAAGGCAATGATTATACGGAAGTAAAAATAGATAAAAAACATTTTAAGACCTGTTTTTTAGCGCACGCGCTTGGAGACACGGATTTTCTTCTGGTGCTTTCGCATTTAACAGGCCACATGCTTACCGGTTTCGGCGCGGCAATAAAGAATTTAGGAATGGGTTGCGCCAGCCGCCGGGGTAAACTTGCGCAGCACTGTCAGATGCAGCCGGTTGTATCCGAGAAAAAGTGTATTTTATGCGGCCTATGTATAAAAAATTGCCCGGCTCAAGCCATAGAAAAAGACAATGTTAAATGTTTTATCGTCAAAGAAAAATGTATAGGATGTGCCCAGTGCATAAGTGTCTGCCCGCGTGGAGCCATAGATATAGTTTGGTCGGAAGAATATAATGACATAGGCGAAAAATTGGCCGAATACGCGTATGCTGTTACAAGAAATATTAAATGCGCATATGTAAATTTTTGCCTTTACATAACCAAGGAATGCGATTGTATGAATAAAGAAGAAGCGGGTTTTGTGAAAGACATAGGAATACTTTTTAGTTACGACCCTGTTGCGATAGATAAAGCGAGCATAGACCTTGTGCATAAACAAGAAAATCGTGATGCAATTCACGATTGTCATCCTAAAATAGACTACCTTCATCACCTTCAATATGCAGAGACTCTTGGTTTGGGCAGCCTCAATTATGAGCTTGTTGAAATATGATACGCAGATAATCACAGATTTGCCCGCCTCCATAATGTCATTATTACGGTGGGTCCGCCTAAGTTCTAACGGTGGCGGAAAAGCGGATGATCACAAATAGATCATCTGCGATCATCTGTGATTTTTTTCTGTGATCATCTGTGAAGTAAAAATGAATAATAAAATAGGTTCCTGTGAAGTAGTAGTTGTGGAGGCTTCTGCCGGAAGCGGTAAAACCTTTGCTTTGGCGAAAAGATACCTGCAGTTAATTGTAAACCCGCGCTTAACCCAGCCTGGAATTCCTTTACGAAACATTTTGGCGATAACCTTTACCAATAAAGCTACCATCGAAATGAAAGAGAGGATTCTTGAGCTTCTTAAAAAAATTTCTTTAAAAAAATTCACAAGCAGCGAAGAAGAAAGAGATATTTTAAATTCTTTGGGCTACGCCGGAAAAGATTTAAATATTAAGTGCCAGCTTATAATGGATGAATTAATCAAACATTATAATTTTTTCCAGGTTCAAACAATTGACAGCTTTATAAATGCCATTCTCTCCGGGTGCGCCTTAAATATCGACCGTTCAGCCAATTTTCAAATAAAAAATGATTATTCCCAGTATCTTGCTTATTGTTTTGATTTGACCCTCGATGCAGCAGCAACCGATAAGGAAATGTATGATTTACTCGAAGATTTTCTTCAGCATTATCTTTTCGTTGAAAACAGAAACGGCTGGTTTCCCAAGGAAGATATTTTAAGGCTCATTGAATCTTTATTTCAGCTAAGCAACAAGTATGCGGGATATTTTTCTCCTTATAAGGGAGAGACAAAAGATTTAATTAAAAAAAGAAAATATATATATGAACTTATACAAGAGCTTTCAATGAGTTTCCCGCAGGGCCTGAATGCAAACGCTATGCGTTCGATTGGTACTTTTCTAAAACAAAATAACGGCATATTTGATATAGCTGATTTACCGGCGTGTTTAAGCGTGAATACGCCCCCTATGAATAAGGATAAAGATTGCGAGGAAAGTTTCAGCAAAAAATGGAAGAAAATTTCCAAAGAATTAACCGAACTGATTCAACTTGATTCAACCGCTGCTTACAATCCTTACGTGCGTCTTTTTAATAAATTTATTTATTTCTTTCATTTAGTTTCAAGAAAAGAAGATATATTGTTTCTCGAAGAGTTAAATCACAAAGCGCACCTGCTCTTTAGCGAAGATTTAGGCCTGCCTGAGCTTTACTATCGCCTCGCAACGCGTTTCACGCATTACTTAATCGATGAATTCCAGGATACAAGCGAACTTCAGTGGCATAACCTTTCTGTGATGGTTGAGGACGCGCTTTCCTCGGGCGGCTCGCTTTTTTACGTGGGAGATAAAAAGCAGGCTATCTATCGTTTCCGCGGCGGAGAAGCAGGGTTATTTGACCTGGTTAAAAGTGATTTCTCTCCAAGGTTTAATGTTATCTCAAGGCATCTTGTAAATAATTGGCGCAGTCAAAAAGCGATAGTTGAGTTTAATAATGAAATTTTTTCAAAGGATAATTTACGCCTGGCGATTATAAATAGCGGTATAGCGCAGGAACTGGCGAACGAAGAAAATATCGATGAAATTCTTGAGGTATTTAAGGATTCTTCGCAAAGTTACCAGGATACTAACCAGGAAGGTTTTGTTTATGTTGAACGCCTGCAGGGAAAAACAAAACAGCAGAATTACGACGCCGCTAAAGTAAAGCTGCTTGCGTTAATTCAAGAGCTGCGTGAACGTTTTAGCTATGAAGACATAGCAATACTTGCAAGGGGAAATGATGAGGTCGAATTATTGAGCACGTGGCTGCTTCGGGAAAAAATCCCTGTTGAATCAGAGAAGACTTTAAGTATAGCAGAGCACCACCTGATAAAAGAGGTAATCTCGCTGCTGCGTTTTCTTAATTCACCGATAGACGATTTAAGTTTTTGTTCGTTTGTGCTTGGCGAGTTATTTTCCGCAGTAACTAAAATTAAAACCGAAGAAGTGACTGATTTTATCTTTAAACTGCGTAAAGAAGACAAAACAAAAAATAATTTTTCGCTTTATCTAAAATTCCGTGACCACTATCCCGAAATCTGGCAAACTTACTTCGAAGAACTTTTCAGAAGTGTAGGCTTTATTTCACCGTATGAGCTGGTCACTGCAATTTACAGCCGCCTGGAAGTATTTAAAAATTTTCCAAACCACCAGGCTTTCTTTATGAAATTCCTTGAGTTAATGAAATCCAAGGAAGCAGATTATGTAGGGCTAGGACAATTTTTATCTTATCTTGAGACAGCGGTAATAGATGATTTATATGTTGACGCTACCCACAGCGATTCAGTCAAGGTTTTAACTATACATAAATCCAAAGGGCTTGAATTTTCCGTTGTGATTTTGCCGTTCTTACGTATAGATATAAGCCCGGAAACCGGAGGCAAAGGTACGAGCTCTTATCTTACGCAAAATGAAGACCATAATCTGGGGCTTGTGCGTATTACCAAAGCCCACCGGCAGTATTCGAAAACTTTAAAAACAATATACGGGCAAAGTTATAAAAAAGCCTGCATTGATGAGCTGAATAATATTTACGTTGCATTAACAAGGCCTAAGTATGAGCTTTACATTTTTATACCGGAAAGAAGCTCAAATGCAGCCAACAAAGCGCTTTGTCTTATTTCCAAAGACATAAAGGAAAGAGGAAGAAAAATTCAATATAACTCCAGGAAAAAAGATAAACAGCAATCCATAATATCTATGCCTCATTCCGATTATAAAGACTGGATAAGTTCCCTTAAGGATGAGTTTTTGGGACTTACCGATATCACTCGTAAGGAAAAAATATTGGAAGGAAATATTATGCATGCGTTGTTGTCCAGGATAAGCAACTGCGAAAACCGTAGTGTTAATGAAGTAATAGAGGAAGCTCTTTCTTTTGTGAAAGATGCTTTTCGGGAGGTTTCTGATTTTTCCAAATACCTGCAAAAACTTGCCGCAATTCTTGCAAAAGACGAATTTAAGAAATTTTTCTATATTAAAGGAGCAAGTATCTTTTGCGAGAAAGAAATAGTGAATAACTTCGGAGACCTAAAACGCATCGACAGATTGATAATTAAGGAAAGAGAGATTTATATAATAGATTACAAAAGCTCAAAAGAGAAAGAGGAACAATACCTAAAACAAATAGCAGAATATATTGCAATTATAAAGGATATATATCCAGCACATGCAATTGTAGGATTTTTGCTTTACCTGGATACTATGGATATTAAAGAGATATGAAGGCAGAAAACGTATTGGTTTATGACCTTGGCGAAAACGTAATCGAGAGACTTGCCGATTATATAATTGGCAATGCAGGTACTCCCCATGATTTTAGCAGAATAGCCTGCGTCTTCGGCGGCAGGCGCCCGGCTTTATTCTTACGCAAGGCGCTTGCAAAAAGAATCAAGAAATCTTTTTACCCGCCTTCTGTTTTTACTATAGATGACTTTATGGAATATATAATTTCCCGGCAAAACCCTGTTAAAAAAATAGGAGAATTGGAAGCCGCTTATCTTGTGTATAAAATCGTAAAAAATAAAGCGCCTTATATATTAAAGAACCGTGACAGTTTTTCGCAGTTTGCGCCGTGGGCGCAGGAAATAAACTCATTTATAGAGCAGCTTGATTTGGAAGATATATCCGACAGCCGGCTTTTAAATATCGAAAAAAGCGCAAGCATAGGTTATGATGTGCCGCAAAGTATTAATAAATTGCTTACGCATATAGTAGGTATCAGAGAAAGCTATCATAAAGAGCTTGCAGAAAAAAATCTTTTCTCAAGAGGCAGTATTTATCTTGAAGCTTCAAGGAAGGTAAAAGAGCGGAAATTCGATGATTTTGATAAAGTTATTTTTTGCAATTTTTTCTATCTGCATAAAACAGAGCTTAATGTTTTTAAGGAAATGCATAGCAACAAAAAAGGCGTTTTTATTTTTCAAGGAGGCGCAGGCGAATGGTCAGTGCTTGAAAAATGTGAAAAGGAAATGGATATTTCTATAGAGCCAAATGCAAAAGGCAGCCAAAAATATCAATTATCTCTTTACCAGGGTTTTGATATGCACTCGCAGGTATGTTTAGTCAGGGAAACGGTTGATAAAATCACAGATAAAGAAAAAACTTTAATTCTCTTGCCGCGGCCGGAAAGCCTGGTCCCGGTCCTCACGGAAATAGCTGCAAGGCTTGATGAGTTCAATGTTTCAATGGGCTATCCAGTAAAAAGGAGCCCGATTTATGTTCTTTTTGAAGCATTATTTACGGCGCAGGAAAACAAAAAAGATGATAAATACTATGTGCGCGATTATCTTAATCTGATCCGCCATCCGTTGGTAAAAAATCTAAAAATAAGCGAAGATTACGCAGTAACGCGCGTGATGATACACAAGATAGAGGAATTAATAAGAGGGGATGAGAAAAGCTTGATTGGCGGCAGTCTTTTTTTAAGTTTAGCAGAGATAGAAGCCGAAGAAAAAATTTATACGCTAAGCGCAGAAACGCTCGGTAATATGGGCATAGATATAGAAGCAAAGAAGTGTAAAGAGATATTGCGGAAAATCCATGATTTATTTTTCAAAACCTGGGAAGATATCGATACCTTTCTTGATTTTTGTGCAAATTTAGGAAATTTACTAAAGGTACTTTCCGAAAAAAGCATGATTCAGAAATTTGCATTTAACCTGAAAGTTATTGAAAAAATACAGCTTCTGGAAGAGCAAATGCGCGGGCTTTCTTTTAACAAGGAGAAATTTAAGCCCATTGAAATCTGGGAAATTTTCCGTAGCCGCCTTGAATCAGAGACTGTTTCTTTTACAGGCTCACCCTTGCGCGGCCTGCAGATACTTGGGCTCTTTGAAACAAGGTCGCTGCATTTCGAAAATGTAATAGTAATGGATGTTAATGAATCAATACTTCCAAGATTAAAAATACACGAACCCCTTATACCGCGCGAGGTAATGATTACGTTGGGGCTCAACCGCCTTGAGAAAGAAGAAGAGATACAGCGTTATCAGTTTAATTCGCTTATCCGCGGCGCAAAAAATGTGCATTTAATTTATGAGAAAAACCAGGAAAAAGAAAAAAGCAGGTTCATAGAAGAACTTCTCTGGAAGATGCAGAAAGAAAGCGAAAAGCTTGAAGTAATAGATATTCCGCGGGCTGCATTCAATATTTCCATAAGCGCAGATGAATTTTTTGCGCCAAAGACAAACGATATGGCAGATTTTCTAAAAACCTGCAGGTACTCCGCAAGCCGCCTTAATTCTTACCTGAATTGCCCGATGCAATTTTACTATCAATATGTTTTAGGCTTAAGTAAACAGGATGACCTGCTTGATGAGCCCCAGGCTTCTCATATCGGAACATTTATCCATGAACTGCTTGAAACCACTTTTATGAAATTCAAAGGAACCAAGCCTTTGATAGACGGTAATTTCAGGAAATATTTCAATGCCTGCATGGATAAAAAATTCGAAGAAGAACTAAAACCAAGAATGAAGTCAGATTCCTTTCTTCTTAAAAAGATTATCGAAAAGCGTCTTACGCAGTTTCTTGACAGAGAAATTGAGCGCGATGTAGAAAAAATAATCTGCCTGGAAGAGCAAAGAAACGATACAATTAAGCTAAACAACAGGGTAATAGATTTCGTCTATACCGTAGACAGGATAGATGAATTTAAAGATTCAAGCATCGTAATCATTGATTATAAAACAGGAGGAAGTGACGTAACGCCAAAAAGGTTTAATGCTCTAAAATCCATGGAATTAAACATTGAATCAATAAGAGAGAATATAAAATCGTTTCAGCTGCCTTTGTATTATTATTTTGTTTCCAAAGCATTCAGCGACAGGACCGTTAACGCGCAAATATATAATATACGCACCCTTGAAACAAAGGCATTCATCAGTTCCGATGAGCTTGAGGAGAGAAATAATATAATGCAGGTGTGTTTCGACGCCTTAGGCGTAATTTTTTCGGAAATTTTCAACCCGCAAGTGCCCTTCATGCCCAACAAAGATGAAAGGAAGTGCGAATTTTGCTCTTTCCGCGCATTGTGCAGGTAGAAATATTTCTATTCCCAATACCTCTCCTTTAGTGTAAAATATGCATATTTTAGAGGCCCAGCTTGTCGTCACTACGGAAAAAAATACTATTTTTAAGCAAAAAATGAGGTAAAAATATGGAAGAATTATCAGCTTTTAAGAAACTTGGATTGTCGCAAAATTGTCTTGAAGCATTAGGGAAAAAAGGTTTTGAGGAGCCTACTCTTATTCAGGAGAAAATTATCCCTCTTTTTCTTGGAAAAGATATCGATCTCATCGGCCAGGCCCAAACCGGCACCGGTAAGACTGCAGCTTTTGGCCTGCCTCTGATTGAAAAACTAAAAGCAGGTTCACGTTATCCGCAAGCGCTCATACTGGCTCCGACAAGAGAATTGGCTTTGCAGGTAGCTCAAGAGATAAATTCACTTAAAGGCAATAAAAATTTACAGATTGCAGCTGTTTACGGCGGACAGTCCATAGAGGAACAATTACGAAGGCTTCACAAAGGCGTTGATATAGTAGTTGGCACCCCGGGAAGAATAATTGACCATCTTGGCCGTAAAAGCTTAAATCTTGCCAGCATAAATTATCTAATCCTCGACGAGGCTGATGAAATGCTAAACATGGGTTTTATCGATGATGTAGAAGAAATTTTAAAACATACAAATAAAAATAAAAGGATATTGCTTTTTTCAGCGACAATGCCTGAAAGAATAGTCTCTCTTGCGAAAAAATATATGAAAGAATACGAGATTGTAAGAATTAAGGCGGAACAGCCCACTGTCGCGCTTACAGACCAGATATATTTTGAAGTGCAATATGCAGACAAGCTTGAAGCGTTATGCCGCATCGTAGATGTAGAGCATGAATTTTACGGGTTGGTTTTCTGCAGGACCAAGATAGATGTGGATGAACTTGCGAGAAAACTTATTGATAGGGGTTATGACGCTGAAGCTTTGCACGGCGATATATCTCAATTTCAAAGAGAACGTATTCTTGATAAGTTTAAGAAAAAAAGAATTAATATCCTGGTTGCTACAGATGTTGCAGCCCGTGGAATTGACATAATTAACCTTACCCATGTTATTAATTATTCTCTTCCTCAAGACCCTGAATCATATGTGCATAGAATAGGCCGAACCGGCCGCGCAGGGAAAGAAGGAACCGCTATAACATTTGTTACACCTGACGAAACCAGAAAGCTGATTTTTATAAAGCGCATAGCAAAAACAAATATAAGAAAAGAACGCTTGCCGCAAATTTCCGAAATTATCCGGACCAAAAAAGAAAAAATAAAAGAAAGGCTCGAAGCTATTCTTGGTTCAGAGTCTTACACTGATTATCTAAGCCTTGCGGAGGATATGTTAAAAGAGCAGGATGCAAAGAATGTGCTTGCGTCTTTGCTTAAACATACTTTTGGAGACGAGCTTGATGAAAAAAGTTACAACGAAATAAGGGATGTTTCAATAGATACCAAAGGCAAGGCCCGCCTTTTCGTCGCCTTAGGCAGCATTGACCATATAAATGCGCAAAAGCTGGTTGACTTTATAAGAGAAAAAACTCACGTAGACAGCCGTAAAATCCAGGATGTAAGAATCTTTGAAAAATTTTCTTTTGTAACTGTTCCTTTCGAAGAAGCTGAAATAATAGTCCAGACCTTTAAGAAATTAGGAACAGGCAAAAGGCCGATAATCGAGATAGCAAGAGAAAGGAAAAGCCCCAGAGAAGGCTATAGAGGGCCCAGACGCTAGTCACCCTTTAAACTTAAAGAAAAAATATTCCTGGCTCGAAAAACTTACTTTCGTAGTAACTGCCGGTTGATTTATAAATCTAAAAACTAAAATAAACATATGTCAAAAGCAAAGATAATTGCCACTTTAGGCCCGGCAACAGACAATGAAATTGTTTTAAGGAAAATGGCTTTGTCCGGGCTCGATGTCGTACGTCTTAATTTCTCTCATGGAAGCTCCATCGAGCACTTAAAAAGGCTTAAGGCGGTGCGCATGATAAATAAAAAATACCGCCGCAAGATTTGCATTATGCAGGATCTGGAAGGCTATCGCATAAGGGTTGGCAGAATAGCCTCACCGATTACCCTTAAAAAGAAAGATATTATTTATATTACCAAAGAAGATATTCTTGGAAACAGCCGCGAAATAAGCTTCGACTATAAAGGAAGCTTAAAAGGTATCAGCAAAGGCAATTTGATTTACATAGATGACGGAAAGATAAGCCTTAAGGTGAAAGCGATAAATAAAACAAGGCTTAAGGCCGAAGTTGTTTCCGGAGGAATTCTAAAAGAAAAAAAAGGCATAAATATTCCTGACGCCAAACTTCAATTCGAAGCGCTTACCGAAAAAGATAAAAACGATATACAGTTTACAATTAAACATAATGTAGAGTATGTGGCTCAGTCGTTCGTAAACCGCGCAAAAGATATAACGCTGCTTAGGGATATTTTAAGAAAAAATAAAAGCGAAGCCAAAATATTTGCTAAAATTGAAAGCAAAGACGCGCTCGTAAATATTGAGGAAATAATTGCCGTCTCAGACGGCATAATCGTTGCAAGAGGGGATTTGGGCGTTTGCCTTCCTGTATATAAGGTGCCGGTAATCCAAAAAGAAGTAATAAAAAAATGTAAAATTGCAAACAAGCCGGTTGTTGTCGCAACGCAGATGCTTGAAAGTATGATTGAGGAAGAAATTCCAACAAGGGCAGAAGTGAGTGACGTTGCAAATGCTATTTTAGACGGGGCAAATTATCTGCTTGTTTCTTCCGAGACTACAATAGGCAGATACCCGGATAAAGTTATCGAAATGATGAGTAAAATTATAAAATATACCGAAGATTATAAAGAAAAACAGCAGAATTTCCTGGGCCAATGAGTATAATTGCGTTACTTTCCGATTTCGGCTCTACTGATGGTTTTACGGCAAGCGTTAAAGCCGTAATTTTGAACAAAAACCCGAAAGCAATTTTGATTGATATCTCTCATGGTATTTCTTCTTATGATATAAAAAAAGCAGCGTTTGTTTTGTTGTCCTGTTTTTCTTATTTTCCGAAAAAAACCGTGTTTATGGCGGTAGTTGACCCGGGTGTCGGTTCGAAAAGGCCGGCGATAGCAGTAAAAACAAAAAACTATTTTTTTATCGGGCCGGATAACGGTAGTGTTAGCCTTGCAGCAAAGGCCGACGGCATAGAAAAAATAATTGAGCTTAAAAATAAAGAATATTTCCTTAAAGAAATTTCTCCGACTTTCCACGGCCGCGATATTTTTGCGCCAGTTGCAGCTTATTTGTCCAAAGGATTAAGCATTGACAAGCTCGGCCCGGCGCTTGGAAAAATAGCAAAGGCAGATTTCAAGGTTGCCCAAGCAACAAAAAATAAAATTGAAGGCGAGATTATATACGCCGATAAATTCGGCAATTTAATTACAAATATAACTTACAGGCAGTTGGCGCATTTTTTAAAAGTAAATAAAACCTTTTCCGGCAGGCTAAATAAAAAAAATATAAATAAAATATATTGTTTTTATAACCAGGCAAAGAATAACGAACCGTTTTTTATCCAGGGAAGTTCTGATTTTATCGAGGTGGCTTTAAAAAACAAAAGTGCCGAAGATTTTTTTAAGCTTAAAGAAATAAACAGCAAAATTATTGTCGAAAACTAATGGATATTTTAACTGAAAGAGTAGAATTGATTGGAATTGTACGCCATGTCTATAAAACAATGGGCCACGCTATGGCCGATTACGGCATGCTTAAGGATAAAGACAGGGTTCTTATTGCGGTTTCAGGGGGCTTCGACAGCCTTTCGCTTCTTAAACTTTTTGTAATGCGTAAAGCGCGTATACCCATAGATTTTGAAATAGTCGCTTGTTTTGTTGATACGAATTTTATAAAAGTAGATAAAAATATATTGATAGATTATTTTAAGGCAAACGGAATTGAATATGCGGTAAAAGAAATGGCAATAGCCGAAGATGAGATAAGCTGTTTCTGGTGTTCCTGGAGCAGAAGGAAACTTCTCTTTGAAACCGCCCGCGAATATAAGTGCAATAAACTTGCTTTAGGGCATAATCTTGATGACATAAATGAAACAACTTTAATGAATATGTTTTTTAACGGAGAAATAACTACAATGCCGCCAAAGGTTGAGTTATTCGAAGGGGCGTTAACTGTTATCAGGCCTTTATGTTATATAGAAAAAGAGAAGATAGATGAGTTTTCCAGGCAGTTTGATTTTCCCGATACGCAATATAAATGCCCCTATGGGCAAGAGTCTCAGCGGTATGCGATTAAGGAAATTATTGAAAAAATGCACGAAAAATATCCTTTCGTAAAAAAGAATATTTTCTGTTCATTAAAGAGAATAAGGAAAGATTACCTCGTTTAAATCAAAGATTGTAAAATGGCAAAAAGAATTTTAATAACCGCGGGGCCTACATGGATTAAAGTTGATAGCGTGCGTGTCATTACTACAATATTTAGCGGCAATACCGGCATATTTCTGGCAAGGAATTTTAAAAAACACGGGTTTAGGGTGACGCTTATTATAAATTCGCCGTATCTGGATAAAGCGCAATTAAACGGCGTAAAAGTAATTCCTTTTAAATATTTTGAAGATTTTAAGGAAAAGATTACAAAGGAGCTAAAAACCGGTTGTTATGATACAATAATACATAGCGCGGCTGTAAGCGACTATAAACTGGCAAATGTATTTAAGGGAAAAATCGCTTCCGGAAAAAAATCACTTATCCTGAAACTAACACCGGCAGAGAAAATAATAAAGATAATGAGGAAATTACAGAAAAACGCGACTTTAATCCAATTCAAGCTGGAAATAAAAAGAAAAGAGTTGGCGGCAAAAGCTTTTAAAAGTTTGAAAGAAAACAAAAGCGATTTTGTCGTAGCAAATGCTTTTGAAGATTTAAAATTTAGGTATAAATCGTTCATGATAGATAAGGTTAATAACATAACCCCAATAAATTCAAAAAATGCTCTTTTTGAAAAGCTTGAAAGTATTGCTAACTGTGGAGGTAACCAATGAAAAAAAATATTTTAGTAGGCGTATGTGCGGGAATTTCTTCCTATAAAACATGCGAGTTAGTCAGGTTTCTCGTTAAGGACGGTTTTTCCGTAAAAGTCCTAATGACTGAATCCGCGACAAAATTTGTAACGCCGCTTGTGTTTCAGGCGCTTTCGGCCAATATGGTTTACCTTGATATGTTTGCTCCGGCAAAAGAGGAAAACATTAAGCATATTGAACTTACAGAATGGGCAGATATCTGCGTTGTTGCGCCTTTAACTGCAAATACACTTTCGAAAATAGCAAATGGCATATGCGATAATCTTCTTACTACTGTAATTTGCGCTTTACCTTCTTCCAAAAAGATAATTTTCGCACCGGCGATGAATACAAATATGTGGCAAAATCCGATAATCCAGGAAAACGCGGATAAGCTTAAGAAACTAAAAAAATACATATTCCTAAATCCTGCAACCGGCCTGCTTGCCTGCGGAGATTATGGGCAAGGGCGAATGTGCTCTCCGGAGGAAATTTACAAAAAAATAAAGGCTGTTTTAAAATAATTACCTGAATGAATATATCTATTTTACTTGGCGTAATAATTGTCCTGTTGGTTATAATCTTTGTCATTATTCTAAGAATGAAGCGCGGCACGCAGGACGATTTGCTTCATCAGAAAATAGATTACCTTAAAGATGAATTCACAAAAAATGTACTGCAATCGCAGACAAATTCCCTTGAGGTTTCCAGGAATCTTTTGGGAGAGTTATCCAAATTATACGAAAAAATTGGCAGCCTGGATAGAGACAGCTCCCAGATTTTAAGCCTTACCAGGTCCTTCCACGACATATTAAAGCCGACCAAAGCAAGAGGGGTAGTGGGCGAGGTTATACTTGACGCGCTTATAAGGGATATCTTGCCTGGCGACACAATACTTACGCAGTATATGTTTAGAAACGGGAAAAAAGTTGATTTTGCAATCAAACTTCCCCAGGGGTTCGTTCCTATAGATGCAAAGTTTTCCCTGGATACGTTTAAAAGTTATATTGAGGCGCCGGATGCCGAAAGGGAAAAACTTAAAAAAACTTTTCTCGACGGCGTTAAGAAAAGAGTGGACGAAACTTCAACATATATCTTTACCGACGAAGGCACAACTGATTTCTGCCTTATGTATGTGCCGTCTGAGGCTGTATATTATTCGATAGTTACCGAATCAAGCATGCTTGATTATGCGCACGCAAAGCGCGTTTTCGTTGTCGGGCCAAGCACATTATATGCTTATTTAAAAACCATATTTATAGGATTGAATGCTTTGAAAATAGAAAAGAAAGCCAAAGAAATTTATGATATCTTAAGGAGGCTTGACGCAGATATAAAAACAGTACTGCAGGAGCACGCAATATTGGGCACGCATTTAAGAAACGCTTCTTTAAAATATGACGAAGTTAAGAAAAAAATAGAAAGCGTGTCCTTAAAGATTGATTCAATGGGAAGCAATGACGATAAAAGTTAAGGTTATTCCCAGGGCAAAAAAAGAAAAAATAGAAGCACTCGATGGCACGTTTAAGGTCTACATCGCAGCTCCTGCCATAGAAGGAAAGGCGAATAAACGGTTGATTGAGCTCATTGCGGATTATTTCAAGGTAAAAAAATACAATATAACTATTATAAAAGGCGAAACCAACCGCGAAAAAGTTTTGGAAATTAACCTTTCTTAAATTACAAAATTTGGCAAATACAAGTGAAGCTTATAGAAAAAGAAAATTGTTTTTTAATAGAAGATTTTTTTGACAGCGGCACCATTGCCGGTTTTACCAAGCCAGGTTTACCCGGAGATGTTTTAAAGGATATTCCCCGGGTTTTTCCTTCCTTAAAAGATTTTAAAATAGCATATCTTAAACAAATACATTCTTCAACAGTCCACTCAATACAAGAAGAATGCTTTCTTGAGGGCGATGGCCTTATTACAAATAAAACCAGCATTGTTTGCGTAGTAAGGACTGCAGATTGCATGCCGCTTTTTTTAAGCAGCAAGGCTCTTGGCGTAACAGGCATTATTCATATGGGCTGGCGCGGGGCAAAGAAAGGGATACTGGATAATATAAGGTATGACTTAAAATCATTTAAGGCAATTGCCGGGCTTGGTATGCGTCAGTGCTGTTACAAAGTTGGCAATGAGTTTTTGGAGTACCCGGAATTTAACGCGTTTTTAAGAAAAGACGGCAACGATTTATATTTTAATCCGATAGATTTTATTGAAAAAAGCCTTGTAGCGCGCGGCCTGAATAAGAATAATTTTTTGGATTTAAGCATATGCAGTTTATGTTCAAAAGAAAATTTTTTTTCTTTTAGGAGAGATTCAACCGATTTGCGCACGCTGTCATTTATCGTCAGAACAAAATAAATACAGGTATCTGCGGTTACAAATTCTGATAGATTTATAAAATTTATGTGGTAAAATTATACATTCTTGTTCATCCGGGTATGGCATTTATAAGATTTTTAAATAAAGAGTAACATAAATGGAACCACGAAAGACACCCCTTTACGAAAAGCATATAGAAAATAACGCTCATATCGTAGATTTCTCCGGCTGGGCCTTACCTATAGAATATACAAGTATTCTAAAGGAAACGAAAGCAACACGTGTAACCTGCGGCCTTTTTGATGCTTCGCACATGGGAGAAATAATTGTAAAAGGCGCTCAAGCGCTTGATTTCCTTCAAGCACTTACCCCCAACGATATTTCCAAAAACAAACCAGGACAGCTTCAATATAACGTCTTTTTGAATGAAAAAGCCGGCATAATAGATGACCTGATGGTTTATAATTTAGGTGACAGTTTCTTGTGTGTAGTTAATGCTTCCAACATAAACAAAGTATATACGCATCTTTGCAAGGTCCATCTTGAAGGAAAATATGCAAAGCCTGAGAACGTTGAGATTGTTGACGAGAGCCCTGAAGTTTCCCTTCTTTCTTTGCAGGGACCAAACAGCGCAAAAATTATAAGTGAAATTTTCGGCAAAGACATAAACAACATAAAATATATGCATTTTGTGCAGCTAAATTTTAAAAATAAAAATATTATTTTATCAAGAAGCGGTTATACCGGAGAAGACGGATTTGAGCTTTATTGTCCAAACAGCATCGCAGGTTCTTTGTGGGATAGTATTCTTGAAAAAGGAAAAGAGCACGGCTTGTGTTTATGCGGCCTGGGCGCAAGAGATGTTTTGCGTATCGAAGCAGGATACCCGCTGTATGGCCACGAGATAAATGACGATACGAATCCGCTTGCGGCTTCTTTAGATTGGGTGGTTAAGTTTAAGAAAGATTTTATCGCCAAAGATAAACTTAAAAAATCTGAAATTACACGCCTACGCGTAGGTTTTATTATGAATGACAGGGCTATTGCACGCCAGGGTTATGGTGTGTATAGTAATAATAAAATAGCAGGGGAAGTAACAAGCGGGACATTTTCCCCAAACCTTGATAAATTTATAGGTATGGCTTATCTGGATAAAGAATCCAGCAAAATCGGCACTCCCATCGAAATAAAAATAAGAGATAAATTTTATAAAGCGCAAATATCCGATTTTAATTTTATAAAGCCAAGGACAAAAAGGGGGTTATGATGAGTACATTGAAATTTTCCAAAACTCATGAATGGGCAAAGATAGATAATGGTACAGCCGTAATAGGAATAACTGATTACGCGCAGAAATCCCTGGGAGATATTGTTTTTATAGATCTGCCTAAAGTTAAAGATAAAGTTAAGGCTTTGGCGCAATTCGGTACCATTGAGTCAACCAAAGCGGCAAGCGAACTATATTCACCTTTAAGCGGAGAAGTGTTAGAGGTAAACAAAGATTTAATTAATAATCCTCAATGGGTTAATGAATCAGCGGTGGATCGCGGTTGGATGATTAAAATCAAAATAGAAAATAGCACCGAGTTGAATAATCTTATGGATGAAGCCGCTTACAAGAATTTTGTTGCAAAAGAAGCCCATTAAATATCAAAAATCAAAATTACAGATAAAAATTTAAAAATTTTTGATTTTGATTTGTCATTTTTATATTTAACTTTTAATTTTTTGAATATATGCCTTATATTTTAAATACCGAAAACGATATCAAAGAAATGCTTCGTGTGATAGGAGCGCAAAGCCTGGACGATCTGTACAAGCACCTGCCTTCTAAAATCAGACTTTCCGGAGAGCTCAATATCCCGGAAGGATTAAGCGAACAAGAAGTCAGGCAATCAGTAAGAAATCTTGCGGGCAAGAATAAACCTCTGGATAGTTTCAATTCATTTTTGGGCGCAGGCTTATACGACCACTATATACCTTCAGCTCTCGCGCCGCTGATTTCACGCGCGGAATTTTTAACTGCTTACACCCCTTATCAGGCTGAATGTTCACAGGGGATCCTTCAGGCAATATATGAATATCAAAGTTATATCTGTTTGCTGACCGGCATGGATGTTTCAAATGCTTCTTTGTTTGATGGTGCAAGCGCGCTTTCTGAAAGCGTACTTATGTCTTTAAGAATAACCAAGCGCAGCAAGGTTATTATATCTTCTGCAATCAATCCGGAATATAAAAAAACCCTTTATACTTATTTGAGCGGTTTCAATTTTAAAATACAGGAAATTGACTTTAGCGCCGACGGAACTACGAATGTTGATTCGTTTAGGCAGATTTTAGATGAAAATACTGCCTGTTTTGCTTTACAGAGCCCGAACTTCTTTGGAATCATAGAAGACACAGAGAAATTCTCTTCTTTAGCAAAACAAAAAGGCGCATTGACAATTTTTATTGCAAATCCAATGAGTTTAAGCCTGCTAAAAGAGCCAGCCGCCTGCGGCGTTGATATTGTCTGTGGCGACGGCCAGGTGTTGGGAGGCAGTTTAAGTTTAGGTGGGCCGAGTTTTGGTTTTCTTGCAACGAAGAATGAATATCTTCGGCAGATGCCCGGCCGCATTGTGGGTAAAACTGTTGACCGTGAAAATAAAACCGCTTTTTGCCTTACCCTGCAGGCGAGAGAACAGCACATAAAAAGAGAGAAAGCAACAAGCAATATTTGTTCAAACCAGTCGCTTAATGCAATGAAGGCGGCAATTTATTTATCTTTGATGGGCAGCGACGGTTTAAAGAAGTGTGCGTTATACTCGCTTAATCTGGCTCATTATCTTTATGAAAAACTCAAAGAAGTAGAAAAGGTAAAACTTAATTTTTCACAGAATTTCTTTAATGAATTTATCTGGCAGGTAGATAACAGTAAAAGTGTTGTAAAAAAACTTTATAAAGAAAAAATAATCGCCGGACTGCCGGTTGATGGCATTTTTAAAGAGCTTAAAGGCGGGATATTAAGCTGCTGCACGGAAATGAAAAGCAAAGAGCAAATTGACGATTTTATAAAAACGCTAAAAAATATTTTAGGCTGATATGGATAACAGAATAATTTTTGAAAAAAGTGATTCCGGAAGAAAAACAGATTACGTTAAAAAGCCGGCAATCGAACTTAAAGAGCCGGACAAACTTCTTCCTCAAAATTTATTACGTAACAACCTTCCGCTTCCTTCGCTTGGCGAGCTTGAGGTGGTCAGGCATTACACGAATTTATCGAAACTAAATTTTTCTCTGGATGCCAATTTCTATCCGCTTGGTTCCTGCACGATGAAATATAATCCAAAAGTAAACGAAGAATTGTCAAGCCTCGAGGGCTTTTTGAACATACATCCATATCAGAGCGAAGCGTGTCTTAAGGGAGCGTTAGAGCTTATCTATAACCTTGAAAAATTACTCTGCGAAATAACCGGAATGTCGCGTTTCAGTTTCCAGGCATCCAGCGGAGCGCAAGGGGAATTAACCGGTATGCTTATGGTTAGAAAATACCATAAAGTAATGAAAAATAAAAAAAGGAAAGTTATCGTGCCGGATTCTTCCCACGGCACAAACCCTGCGACAAGTTCTATGTGCGGATATGAAACAGTGGTTGTTGAAAGTAACAAGGACGGACTGATAGATTTGGATAAATTAAGCAAAGCGGTGGATAGCGAAACAGCGGCTATTATGCTTACAAATCCCAATACTCTGGGGTTGTTTGAAGAAAACATTCTTGAGGTTGCTGAAATTATTCATAAAAACGGCGGGCTCCTTTATTATGACGGAGCAAACTTTAATCCGCTTCTTGGCGTAACTACCCCGTATCTCATGGGTTTTGACGTGATACATCTTAATTTGCATAAAACGTTTTCAACGCCGCATGGCTGCGGCGGCCCTGGCGCAGGCGCTGTCGGAGTAGTGGATAAACTTTCAGATTTCCTGCCGGCACCGCTAATTGACAAAAAGAAAGATAATTTTTATTTTAATTACAAAGTAAAACATTCGATAGGCAAAGTCAGGGCATTTTACGGAAATTTTTCCGTATTGGTAAGAGCTTATGCATATTTGCTTAGGCTTGGCCCGAGGGGGCTCTTACGGGTTGCCCAGAATGCAACACTTAATGCAAATTACATAAAAGAAAAATTGAAAAATGATTATAACGCAGCTTCAAATAAGCCTTCCATGCATGAAGTTGTTTTTTCCTGTACAAAACAAAAAGAAAAAGGAGCACCGGCATTGGATATAGCAAAAAGGCTTATTGACTACGGTATGCATCCGCCCACAATGTATTTTCCGTTGATTGTAAAAGAGGCATTAATGGTTGAGCCGACCGAAACTGAAAGCAGGGCAACGCTTGATTATTTCATAGAAAGCATGCTTAAAATTAACAAAGAAATAGAAGAAAATGTACAAATACTTCATGACGCGCCCCACACAACTCCTGTAAAAAGAGTAGACGAAGTACGAGCCGCAAGAAATCCTGATTTAAGGTGGCATCCAAACAGATAATAAAAGCCAGGAATTTTTTTTATCGCCAGCAACTCTAAATATGAATGCAAAATGGCGTTTGATTTTAGACGATAAATGCAACGGCTATTACAATATGGCCGTTGATGAAGCAATATTTTCCTGTTATCCGAAAACAAAAATACCCACGCTTAGAATCTATGGCTGGAGTTCGCCTTTTATATCCATAGGCTACAATCAGAGCGCCCCCGGCGTATTAAAACCAAAAATAAATATTCCTTTTGTGCGAAGAATCACGGGGGGTGCTGCAATTTTGCATAACCATGAAATCACCTACAGTTTAACTTGCTCTTTGGCTGATTTGAATTTACCGCGGGAAGTTAAAAAATCATACGAGATGCTTAACTCTTTTATCAAAGAATTTTATATGAAATTGGGGCTAAGGGCAGAATTCGCCAAAGATATAATTTCCGGCGGATTGGGAGAACGCGAAAATTTTTGTTTCAGCAGCTCTGAGCATTTTGATTTCATAATAAACGGGAAAAAAATAGGGGGGAATGCCCAGAGAAGAAAGAGAGATTTAATTTTCCAGCACGGGAGCATACCGCAAAAACTTGATTTTTCCTTAATAGAAAGCACAATAAAGAATACCGCATACCTGTCTAAGAAAACCACCTTTCTTGATGAACTCCTGCCGGGAGGCTGCAGCGACACCCGGGAAGTTACCGGTATCTTTTGCGCAGCTTTCGAAAGCGTTTTCAGCGTTAAACTTGAGTTTGAAAGGATTTCGACGCAGGAACGCCAGGCTTCTTATTGCCTTATGGAAACAAAATATACCACAAAAGAGTGGAATTTAAGTAAAATACATAATGATATAATCAATGCAGGCGCTTTTAACGAAACCCGCGGCTAAACTCTGAAAAATAAGTAGTTATTTAACATAAACCCTCCTCGTTCTTGTGTGCCTTGAGCCAAGAAAATGCTTGATATTACTACCTAAAAATGGTATATTTTAAACACGGGAAAGAGGGGGGGCATTATCTTCAATAAAACTTCAATTACGCTTGTAGAAGTAATTATAATAATAGTTGTTATCGGTATACTCTATTCGCTTACAATTCCAAGCCACCAAAAGTTGATGGAAAAAAATAAAGCAGAAGCCGCCAATTTCAATCTAATTTCAATCTACAACGCAGAAAGAAGATACAAACTAGACAACCAAAATAATCAATACTTTGCCTGCGGAGCAACCTGCAATATGAATGTTCTGAATAATACCTTAAGTACCTATATAAGCGATGCTAACTTTAGGTATGGCATAGTGCTTGACGCGGTAGAGGGGTTCAGAGCTACAGCCACGCGCGTCGGAGGAAATTTATGCCCCGGAAGTGTAATGACCATAACAGGAACTAATAGCGAAGTTGTCAAAGGGTGTCCGGTGTGGTGATTTTATGAAAAAAATATTATTATCAATTTCGTGTTTGCTCGCAGTGTCCTTTGTCTTATTTACATTCAGTCCGATTTTTGCCCAGGTCCCGGGAAAATCTTTCAAATATCTTCCTAAAGATGAAGCGATAGAAAGTATCATCAAAGAATATAACCCACCCTTAAGAAAATCAGGAATAGATTGCCAGGCAGGATTTGATGAAGCAAGCCGTTGTTTTTATTGCGTTAATACCCTAAGGCCAAAATGCCCTGATTGCTGTTTAAAATTTTCACCGCAAAGGGCAATCCGCTGCACGCCGAAAGATAGCAATATTTATGACTGCAAGAGTCTTGCTTTTTCTTCTACAAATTGTTCGGCCGTTGCTAATTGCAAATGTCCCGGTACAGCCGAACAATGCAATGAGATTTTATATGATTGCGAAGATTGCCCGGATACCACAGGAGTTATGACTTGTTCAAACATACCGGAATGCCAGCAAAAAGGATGCCCTTCCACAGAGCCTTTAGCTTCTCTTGGCAGGAAATGCATATCCAGAAGCGGTGAATGGATTTGCGAAGAAAATAATCTACGGCCAAAATTTTCTGGTTGCACTTCGAACGTAAACATCGCTGGCTGTTCCGTTTCTACTTACTATACAATTGCGCCAATTACAGATTGTCAGGGTTTAAGCTCTCCGCCGCCAAACGACTGTTATGCATATACTCCTACGGCTGAGTATGAGGATTGTATTTCTAATTGTGTTTCTTATTCAGATGAATGGGAGAAGTGTACCAAGAGAGTTTATTGCTGCAATAAAAATGTATGCGGCACCGGTTTTGAGAATAATTGTGAAATAGAGAAATGCACAGAAAGAGTTAATTGGCCTGAATGCGACAATCTTACTTTAACTAACTGTATAACTCTGCAGCAGCAGGCTTTAGATTGCCTGACTAACCCGTCTCCAGGAAGCGCCTGCTCCGATTGTTTCGCGGAAATAGATTCAAGCTTGGCTTACCCGTTTGTAGCGCGCAGCCGTGAAACCTTTGTTATCTTTTGGCAGGTTGCTGCTATTACAGAATTTAGTGGTGCAGTAAACCCTGCCGATATACCAACTTATTTCTTTACTATGGTTAAAGTTGTTGATAGCCGCGGACGCGAAGTGCACAGAAGTATTATCCACCAGAAGAGTTTCCAGGGGTCATTTTCTATATTCTCGGCAACTTCTCTTGATAGTTCTGTGGTTAAACAGGGGGAAACCTATACTGTAAGGCTGTATTATTTTCTTCCCCAAAGCCTTCAGATACCGGGTTTTCAGAATTTGAACTTATCCGCAAAGATAAGCAAGGCAGAATTAATTGTTATGAGAACGAGAGAATAATATATCAATAAGGTAAGAAAGGGAGGTGGGATATGCGCATAACGCTAATAAGTATACTGATTCTTGCATGTACGGTATTTGTGTGCGCTGCCGAAGAAGTGCAGATGCCGCCAGATATGGGGCCACAGATACGGCAAGCTACAGGTAATGACACCGTATGTTTGGATGCAACACGTTACCCCAGCTTTTACAGTTATCAAAGTGACAACCCTGCCTGCGGAGAATATCTGAAGAAGGATTATACTGCAGCCAATGATGGTTTTAGTTTAGCGCCGCTATGGATTAAGAGCAAATATAGCGGAACTAAGGCTAAATTGCCGCCAATGAGCGCTAATCCAGGGTATCAGAATATACCCGGCCTTTCCATAAACTATAAGCCGGATGAGGCTTACAGAAAGACCGCTAATTTACTTATAACCTGGACAGTGCGAGTCGAGGCGTATAAGCATTGCGGTGCCAATAATAACCGCTGCCAAACAGCCAGTACTGCGGAATATTGCGATGGAGATGCATATAAAATATGGCCGGACCTCTGCGATTTTTGGCACGGAACAAGCAACCAGAGTTTTCCGGGAGGAGAAGTCAAAACTGCGCTGTTTATAAACGGAACACAGAAAGGCTCAGAAACAGTAATGACTATTCCTGATGGCGGAGTAACTTCCAGCTATCAACCATGCGACCCTACGCATACAGGCAGTTTCCTTCTTAGCGCTGAGAATTTTCCAGAAGGAATACTTCCGGCATCTATCGATATTTCCGTTAAGTGGTATAATGACACATCAATGCAAATTAAGAGCCCTGCTAAAATGCGTAATTTGATTATTACGGTTATTCCGCGTGAGAAGATAACGGAATAACAAAAGGTGTACATCAGTTTTGAGCCGCAAGATAAAACCTTGCGGCTCATTTCAAATTTTTTATCCGCCTTCGCCATTTGGTTAAAAAGTTTAAAACTTTGGTGGGCTACGGCGGATGTCACCAGCAGGTATGCTGGTTAGGTATTCCATATGAAAAGAAAAAATTCATTTACACTCCTTGAAATTATTGTATCCATAATAATTGTAGGTATAGGTTTAAGTACGATAATAGTCGTATTCATGGGCGGAAGATTTATGCTTAAACAAGCAGAAAATAAGTCCCGCGCCACAAGCATTGCTGCGCAGAAATTAGAAGAATATCTGACGAAATCTTTTACGGGTTTAGGCGGATTAACGCAGCTTACCCAAACTTACAGCGATGTTGATACGGGCGGCGGAGGAGAAATTCCTGTTGACTGGCGCGTAGATATAAGTACAAAATGGGAAACTAATACTTCTTTGGGGATAAGGATTCCTTATAAATTTATAGAGGTTACTGCTTCTTATAATGAGGAAAACCCTTCCGGTGCGGTTCAAAGAAGAATTGTAAAATTGGCAAACATTGTACCTTTTCCTTATATGCATTCCCAAACTTTAAACATTGAGCCTTCTTCCGGGTCTGCGCCAGGAGTTCCAGCCGGAGCATATCAATCGATAAACGGTTTGTCGCTAAGCTTTAATTATCCTGTAAATAAGGACGTTATGGTTATATATAATATTTCCATACACATAGATAATGATACCGGTATCACCCCCGTAGACACTATCTATACAGGCTGTTTTCTTGATGGCAAAACGACAGCAGAGGGAACCGAAACGCGTACCCCCATAAGCATGCAGCCTTTCATAAGCAATGTAGTTGGTTTAAGCGGAATTAGTGCGGATACAAACCATACTATACAGATAAAATGGAAAAAAGACACTGCTGCAGGAAATATAAAGCTTAAAGAAGCTAATATTATTATAGTTTCAACCGAGAGATAATAGAAACATTAAAGTATGAAACCGAAAAAAGCCTTTACTCTTACGGAGCTTGTTATAGCGATAGTAATGATAGCTTCAATTATTGCCATGTCGCTTTCTATCTATGTATTTTTTAGCAGGCAAATAATGATTAACCGTGAGCGTTATAATATGCTAAGTCAGATAAATTATGCCTTTGAGGATATGGCTATACGCACGAAAAGCGCTGTACGCGTAGATTCTTCTTTACTTTTTTCGTTAACCGGAGGCGCAATCTCCGATACCAAAAATAAATTTAAATTCTTCGGAGAGGAAGATATTTATACTATAACTCCGGACAACAACAATGATAATGTGTGGTATGAATACCGCCTTCAAAATGGCGCATTGGTAATTGAGAATTTTGGAAATACCACACACTCAAGGGAGACTGTCACATTGGTTGAAGCAAAATATCAGCCGGCAATAACATTTTCGTGGTATGATGGATATGAACCAAATTTTCTTACGGTAACCATCACCACAAGAGGGACAATACCGCCACGGGCGCAGGTTTCAAGGACGCAAGGGTTGCGTTTCTGGTTTATTGATATTAAAAAATGATTACTATAGTAGCTTCTGTAATTTTGGGGCTTACAATTTTAATGTCTGCGTTTTTAGGTTTTAGCCCGCAAATCCATAAATTAGTTGAGAGTGATCTTACGCGCCGGTCATATAATAATGCTTTTTTATATGGTTTGCAGCTGGGCCAGTTAGGCTTTCGCGCTAAAAATTTTGTAGTTAATGATGAGAACACAGCAAAAAATATAAATTTACCTTTTAGATATAATTATAATAATTCTCAGCCCGTAATACAGGATAGCTTTGAAGGCACAGTAATGCTTAAAGAAAAAGATGGAAATACGAATATAGATGTTAATGTAGAGCAGAAAAACCCCTAGTCACTCTCTTTATGGAAAAACCCTCCTGGTTGGCAAAAAAATTAAATTTGGCCGCTTGCCATGAAATGAAACAGTTTCTTCGGACTTTAAAATTACATACAGTTTGTGAAGAATCGCTTTGTCCGAATATTTCGGAATGTTTCAACGAAGGAGTTGCTACCTTTATGATTTTGGGCGACAGCTGCACGCGTAATTGTAAATTTTGCGCTGTCAGTAAAAAAGAGCCTTCCGGAATTGACTGGGAAGAGCCAAGACGCATAGCTGAAGCAGTTAAAAGGCTAAATTTATCTTATACTGTAATTACTTCTCCTACGCGAGATGATATCGCTGACGGAGGAGCAGAGCTTTTTTATAGAACCATCGAAGAAATAAAAAATCTTGATAATTCTAAAAAGGTAGAAATTTTAATCCCGGATTTTTCAGGCAGAATAGAATCGTTAACCAGAGTTGCAAATTCCAAAGCGGATGTTATAGGCCATAATTTAGAAACCGTTCCTGATCTTTATTATGCAATACGTCCGAAAGCCGATTATAAACGCTCCTTATCTGTGTTAAAAACGCTTAAACAATTAAACAAAAATATTTTTACAAAATCCGGAATTATGCTTGGCCTTGGCGAAGACGAGAAGCAGGTTGTAGATGTTTTCCATGATTTGCGATGTGCCGATTGCGATTTCCTTACATTAGGCCAATACCTGCCGCCCTCGTTAAGCCATTACCCCGTCAAAGAATACATTGCGCCCGATAAATTCCTGTCCTTGGAGAAAGCAGCATATAGCCTCGGGTTTATGAAAGTTAAAAGTTCGCCCTATGTCCGTTCTTCTTACCTGGCCAGTCAATTTTTAAAATCCGCCTGAAACCTTTGAAATAGCAGCTAACTTATACCCCCCCCAAAAAAAAGGCTATTCTGTGAGCTGAAAATATGCCTTCAATTTAGCATAGAGTTGTCTTTTTATGCCGCTAAACCTCATCTTTTTTCAAGCCATGAGAGCTAAAAAGCGCGCAAATTGATTTATTTTAGGCATTTTTGTCAATAATATTGAGATAATCCAGGCTTCCACGAGGGTATATTCATATATATAGGTATTATATATATAGTAATTAGGGATATATTACTTTAGGCACTATGTTTTTATGGGTAAAATATGCTAATAAATTAGGGGTCTTTTCTTGCTACAATATATAGTGGTATCTATTATTATATACAATATATTGAAAATTATGATAAATTATACTAAAATATTCTTGACATAAATATAAATAGATATTTAAATGGTATTACCATTAACTTATAAAAAAATGAGAAAGAAAAGATTACCCAGATTAATGACGATTAACGAACTCTCGGAATATCTTGGTTTGCAGAAGCAAACCATTTATAATTGGCTGCACCAAAAGAAAATTTCCGGGCTTAAAGTTGGCAAGGTTTGGCGTTTCGACAGGAAATATATAGACGAGTGGCTTAAAAACACAATTAAGTAAAATTATGGGCAAAAAAAAGATAGGCCTTTATTTAGGATTAAATTCAATAGGCGCAGTGGCCATGGAAGGCAAAAAAGTGCTTTCTTCGGTAAAGTATGATTTATCTTCCGTAGAAGAGGAAGCCAAGGTAGAAAGCCTTAATGAAGAAATAAGGTGGCAGGCGCTTATAAATAAAATTTTACGCGAGATTGGTTCGGAGGAGAAAGAGGTTTATGTTTCTCTGGCTGACAAGGATTTTATATTCCGGTCGCTGGAGATGCCTCTTATGAGTAAAAAGAATATAGACTCTTCTCTGATTTTTGAAATTGAAAAATATATCCCGTTCAAAATTGAAGAATTAATGTGGGATTATAGTTTTACCCGTTATCCAAAAGAGAAAAAGCTGAACATCTCTTTTGTGGGTATAAGAGAAACCAATATTTATAAAGTTCAGGAGATGTTTTCGCATCTTAACCTCACCACGGTGACCATCGAGCCTTCTTCTTTATCCCTTGTCAAAATATTAAAAGCTTCCAAACAATATTCGCAGATAAAGAATTTTGCACTTTTAGATGTTACAGACAGCGAAAGTTATCTGACTTTTTTCAATGAAGATTTGCCGGTTTTCAGCCAGTATATAACTGTAGCCAAAAAAGGGCCGGCGCTAGATACGGATAAATTTCTAGAGTCCGTACGTGTAAGTTACCAATATTTTAAACGTGAATTTAGAACTTATGAATTAGAAAAATTTCTTCTTATAAACAGCCGCAAGGATGATGCTATTAATGCTTCTTTGTCGGAAGAGCTGCAAGTAAATGTAGAAGCGGTTTCTCCTTACGATTTAGCCAATATATCTCAGGCAGAACCCGAAACCCTTAAGGCTTTGGGCGCTGTAAGTTTTGATTCGCCGTATAAGTTCAGGCCTATTCTGAAAAAGACGGAAGAATATACCGAACAAAAAGCAGCAGAAGAAGTAGGAGCAGCTCCCTTAAAGGGATGGCTAATCGCCGGATTAATAGGAGCAGGGTTGCTTGCGTCGCTTGTTATTGCAATTATATTTGGGAACGAAGCAAGTGTTTTACAATATAAGCTTGAAAAGGCGGAAAAAGAATTACAAAGGCCGGAACAATTAAAAGGACTTTCCTGGTCTGATGTTGAAGTTGCGCTTGCAAAAAAAGAGGAAGAGACTGCAAAGCTGAGGGATTTAGCAAAAGATATTCCTAAAATCACACCTGTTCTTGAAAAATTCTCCGCATTACGGCCAAAAGGCTTATGGTTTGAAAATCTTGACATCACCTATCAGGAGAAAAAATATTCAGCAACTCTTACGGGTTTTATATTCCAGGGAGATGCTTCCAATGAACGTTTAGGCGTAGATAGTTTTATCTCAAGCCTTAAAAAAGATACCGAAATCAGAGGAATCTTTTCAACCATAGAAATGGGCTCTCTGGAAAGAAGGGCAATAGACGAATATACCGTAACGTATTTTACGATAAAATTTAATCAGTAGACTTATGAGAAAGAATATATATATTCTGGTTGTAAAAGGAGGGTTAGCTGCGTGAAAGACCTTTTGCGTTATAAAAATATATTGCTTTCAATTGTAATTATTGTAGTTTTTATTTTTGTCATAAAGGGCTTACGGGAAAGACATTCTGCGGTTATCGAAGGCCTGAAGCAAAAGATGACCGAATTGGAAAAGGGTAGAGGCCTGATAGAAAAATGGGATCAGGTAAGTGGCGAATACGATAAATTAAAAGAGAGTTTTTCCATGAAAGACCAGGCTTCTTTTAAGAAATTTTTGGAGGAAACAACGAAGAGTGTCGGGATAAATGTTACTTATCTCAGCCCCAGCCGTAAGCAGGAGGATTTCTACTCAGAAATGTCTTTTAATATGAAAGCAGTGCCTGACTCTTATGAAACCGTAGTTAAGTTTATAAACGCGCTTGAAGAAAAAAAGGTGCTTGTAGAGATGTTAACGGTGCGCGGCACGGAAGATAAAAAGAAATCAGCAGATATGACCGTAAGAAGTTATATTATAGAAAAATGATGATTAAAAAAATTATTATATTTCTGGCAGCCATTTTAACCTGGTTTAATTGCTCCGGTCAGGAGAATAAGACTGATCCGTTTGATTCGCTGCTTCCGGAAAAAGAAGCAGGCCAAACCCAGCTTCCTGACGGGACAACAAAAGTTGCAACACCACCGCCGGTGGCCATTGAAGGCGTTGCGTGGGATACCAGCATGCCGCAGGTAATAATAGACGGAGATGTATATAAAGTAGGCGAGACGCTTAAAAATCTGGACGCTAAGGTTTATAAGATAGAGAAAAACAACGTATTTATTTTTTACGAGGGAAGATTATATGAAATGAAAGTAACAGGAAAAAAGGAGGCGCAATGAAGAAGATTATTTTAACGATTTTATCTTTACTTTTAATACCTCTAAATATTGCTCTCCCGCTGGATAATACTTATGGAGATTATCTGCTTGCGGGTACGCAAAAACTGATTTCTCTTGACCTGGAGGGGGCAAAGCTTGTAGATACGCTGAAAATGCTTAGCCAGCAAACCGGCCTTAATTTTGTATCAACTGAAGCGGTAAAGGAAAGGACTTTTACTTTGTATCTGGAAAAAGTGCCGCTTAAAGAAGCTATGGATATAATATTTAAGGCAAATAATCTAGCTTATGAATATTATCCTGATGCAAATATGTTTGTTGTAAAAGAAATGGGAAAGCCTACCATTGAATTAAAAACCAAAGTCTACCATCTGCAATATGTGAGGATAAAAACTACCAGGCAGCAGAAAGAAATAGATGTCATAATGGAGCCGCAATCTCCTTCAACTACCTCTGGCAGCAGCAGTAGCAGCGGTGGCAGTAGTAGTAGTAGCGGTAGCAGTAGTAGTAGTGACCAGGCAGACACAAAAGAATCAGGAATAAAAAATGTTGTTAAAAATATATTAACCGAATTCGGAAAAGTAACTGAAGACCCTATAACAAATTCCATTATAGTCATAGATGTTCCATCACAGTTTCCAATAATAGATGAAGTTATAAAAAATCTCGATATCCCGGTACCTAAAGTAATGATTGAAGTGGAATTGCTTGATGTAACAAAAGGATTAGTCGACCAGATAGGGTTTAAATATGGACAGACTCTGGGAAGCAATGATTTTCAGGTAAATTACAGCGGGCCAGCCAGGGCAACAGCGTTTCCTTTAGGAAAATATACAAAAGGCTTAACCGCAGCAACTCCGTTCACATTCGGCCAATTAGATGTGCAGAATTTCAGTATGCTCATACAAGCGCTTTCAACAGATAACACAACAAAAATTTTAGCCAGGCCAAAAATACTCACGCTCTCAAATGAAACAGCTGAAATAAACCTGACTGTCGACGAAGCTATAGGTGTAAATTCAACAGTAACCGAAACCGGGGTTTCGACAACAAGTACAGAAAGAAGAGAAACAGGGACTAAGCTTAGAGTAACTCCCCAGGTAAACAAAGAGACAGGAGAAATTACTTTGTTTGTTGAGGTCTTTAACAGAAGTACAACGGAAAGTGATTTGACTTTAACTTCTACCGCAACAGGCCAGATACTTAACCCGGAGGAAAGAGGCGCAAGGACAGTTGTACGCTTAAACAACGGGCAAACATTGCTTTTGGGCGGATTGATAAACAATAAAAACACCAAAACAATTACCAAAGTTCCTTTGCTCGGTGACATTCCTTTTATAGGAAATGCTTTTCGCTATAAAGACGATAGCCGCACTGAAAGAGAATTGCTTGTTTTTATGACGCCAAAAATCATTGAAGATGCGCCTATTATGTCAGCTTCGGGGAAAACTCTTCCGCGCGAAATAGGGTACTCACGGCGCGAAGTTATGAGTTTGGCAATGGATAAATATTCCAGGTAATTGTTTCTTTGTAAATAGCGCGCTTTAATATTTGTTTATATTAGTTATGCATAGCCCCGTTATTATGTAACGGACGGTATTTAACCATTACGGGGCGGCTTCAATTAAGCTCATTCCTTTTTAATAATTTTTCTAAATTGTATAAAAAAATAATTAAAATATAGGCATGGCTAGATATAAACGATTAGGCGATATATTAATTTCTGAAGGCGTTATTACAAAAGAGCAGCTGAGCGAATCTATTGGCCTTCAGCAAAAAGAAGGCGGAAAATTAGGAGAAGTGCTTCTTAGGCTCGGCTATGTAAGCGAAGAGCAAATCGTTATCGCCTTAAGCAAGCAATTGTCTATACCGTATATTTCTTTAGCTTCAGGAAAATTAAAACCCGCCCCTGACCAAAACCTCGAAGAATTAATACCTTACGATTTTGCAAACAGGAACCTGGTGCTTCCGCTTTCTCGCAGCCTCAATTCGCTTACTGTTGTTATGTTCGACCCCCTTGACCTTATCCTTATTGACAATCTCAAAAAATTTACAAGCTGTGAGATTAATATAGTAATATCAACGCGATCCGATATTTTAAAAGCAACGGAAAATTTTTATGGAAAAGAACGTATTTTCCGTGATGCCATGGATATACAGGGAGAAGAGCAGGGTGGTATTAAGGAGTTATTTGCTGAAGAAACCGATTTAAGCCTCGATAAAATTATCGCTCAGGCAGAAGAAGCGCCGGTTGTAAAATTAGTTGATTTAATAATAAGGCAGGCGATTGAAGACGGTGCTTCCGATATTCATATAGAGCCAAGGTATGATAAACTAAGTTTAAGGTACAGGATAGATGGCGTTTTGTATGAAATGCCTTCCCCGTCATCTTCTTTATATTTACCCATAATATCAAGAGTGAAAATACTTTCTAAAATGGATATAGCGGAAAAACGCCTTCCGCAAGACGGCAGTTTTATGGTTAAATCAGGAGAAAAACTCATTGATTTGAGAGTTTCTTCTCTGCCGACAATTTATGGTGAAAAAATAGTTTTAAGAATCCTGGATAAAAGCAGAGTCCCTCTTGATTTGGCTAAGATGGGATTTCTTCCTCAGGAATTAGAAAAGATAAGAAAAGGTATTTCTTCTTCTTACGGATTAATTCTTCTTACCGGGCCGACCGGAAGCGGAAAATCAACTACTCTTTATGCGGCATTAAGTGAATTAAATTCCCCGACTTTAAATATCCTGACCGTTGAGGACCCGGTAGAATACCGGCTTGATGGAATAAACCAGACCCAGGTAAAACCGGAAATAGGGCTTACCTTCGCAAACGCTCTTAGGTGTTTTTTAAGGCAAGACCCTGATATAATTCTTGTTGGCGAAGTTAGAGATTTAGAAACAGGAGAAATATGTATTCGTTCTGCCCTTACAGGCCATCTTGTTCTTTCAACGCTTCACACAAACGATGCACCTTCAACAATAACAAGACTTATCGATATAGGCATACCTAATTATCTTGTAGCCGGGTCTTTACGTTTAATAGTTGCTCAGCGGTTGATTAGAAAACTATGCACTCACTGTAAAGAGTCCTATGAAATTAGCCAGGAGAAATTACCATTAGGCATAACTATCAATTCACCGGTAATATACAAAGCAAAAGGTTGCGAAAAATGTAATTTCATAGGATACAAAGGCCGCAGCCTTATTGCCGAAGTTATACTTATTGATGAAGACCTTAGAGATGCTATCTATAAAGGCCTTGAAACTGCAAAAATTATGGAGCTAGCAAAGAAAAAAGGCGCATTAAGTTTGCTTGAAAGCGGAATAAAAAAGATAGAAGAGGGCATCACTTCTCTGGAAGAAATTCTTTCTGTTGCAACTGTTTATTGAGTAAATGCTTGATTTTGTCAGTTAGTTTGTTATAATAAAAAAAATGCCTAAGTACAGCTATTTAGCAAAAACCAAAGACGCAAAAACGATAAAGGATACAGAAGACGCTGCCTCAAGAGAGGAGCTAATCGCAAGGCTTAAGACAAGAGGGCTTTTTATTGTTTCTATAAACGAAACAACCGCCGACAGCGAAAAATCACTCTTGTCTTTTTTTGTTAAACAAAAAGGAAGGCGCTCTTCTATTAAGCTTTATGATTTAGCATTCTTGGCCAGAAACCTTGCCACAACTCTTTCAAGCGGTGTCACATTACTTCGAAGCCTCGAAATTATTTCTTCCCAGACGGAAAGCGCAAAATTAGGCAAAATTTTAAAAGAATGCAGTAAATCTATAAAAGAGGGTTTGTCTTTTAAGGAAGCTGTTGCTAAATATCCGGGGGCTTTTTCACCTTTATGGAGAGCTATTGTTGAGGTAGGCGAAGCATCAGGCAACCTTCCTACAGTTTTAGACAAGCTGGCGGATTATCTTGAAATAAGGATGGAATTCGAAAGAAAGATAATAAGCGCATTAATATATCCGCTTATATTGCTCGGAGCAATGACTATAGCTGTTTTCGTCTTTTTCAAATTCATATTGCCAAAATTCATTATGATATTTAAGGATTTCGGAATAACCCTGCCACTTCCCACCCAGATTATTTTCAATATAGCTGATTTCATAGATAAAAATTTTATAATGGTTATAATCGCTTTTATCGCTGCAATTATCGGTTTTTCTATCTTTATGCGCAGGCCAGAGACAAAAGAATTTAGGGACAGGGTAAGCTTAAAGCTTCCAATCGTCGGAGAGTTAGCTTTCTTATTCGCGTTGGACAGGTTTACCTCTACGTTATACATACTTTTGGATAGTGGACTCCCTCTTGTGTATGCTTTAGAGATTGCGGCAAGGGGTATAGGCAATACTGTCCTTGAAAAAAATATAATATTCGTAAAGAACAGAGTAAAAGATGGAGCGTCGCTGTCACGCGAATTCAGCAAGTTAAATATTTTTCCTGCGCTTATTTCCGAAATGGCAAAGATAGGAGAAGAAACCGGAAGTATGCCGGAAATTTTTAGAAAAATATCAATTCATTACAGCAAAGAACTTAGCACGAGGGTTGAACGCATGATTGTTGCGTTTGAGCCTATAATGATTTTAGTCCTTGGTGTTTTGATAGGCGCAATTGTAATTTCTTTATTCTTGCCTTTATTCAAAATTGCAACTGGCGGAGGAATGTAGGCTGAATCAGAAAGCCGCTGGTCTAATGGCGGTTGCTGGGTGTTTGCGCTAATAAGATATTTGACAATTTCTTGTAGCAGTGGTATAAGTATCCAGAGGTTGTTTTTGTGGTATTTGTTATCAAAAAAGGAGGTGCTTCGTGAAAAAAGGTTTTACGTTGATGGAATTGATTATCGTAGTAGTAATAATCGGTATTCTCGCAATGGTAGGCTTGCCTCAATTCTTCAGAGTTGCTGAAAGAGGCCGCTCTGCAGAAGGAGTCG
>Ga0172375_10000185_pt1 | contig 95240 bp, 103 predicted proteins | sample LakKiv1m_FD_114537 | JGI IMG/M metagenome (GOLD analysis project Ga0172375, IMG submission 114537) | Freshwater microbial communities from Kabuno Bay, South-Kivu, Congo - kab_092012_11.1m | ecosystem: Environmental > Aquatic > Freshwater > Lake | place: Democratic Republic of the Congo...
ACCTCAGGTAGTTCAGGTAGTTCTGGTACCAATGGAACCTCAGGTAGTTCTGGTACCAATGGAACCTCAGGTAGTTCGGGTAGTTCTGGCACCAATGGAACCTCAGGTAGTTCTGGAAGTTCTGGTACCAATGGTACATCAGGTTCCTCCGGAACTAATGGAACCTCAGGTAGTTCTGGGACTAATGGAACCTCAGGTACTAATGGAACCTCCGGTTCATCAGGAACTAATGGAACCTCAGGTACTAATGGAACCTCAGGTACTAATGGAACCTCAGGTACTAATGGAACCTCAGGTACTAATGGAACCTCCGGTACTAATGGAACCTCCGGTTCATCAGGAACTAATGGAACCTCAGGAAGTTCAGGAACTAATGGAACCTCAGGTACTAATGGAACCTCCGGTTCATCAGGAACTAATGGAACCTCAGGTAGTTCAGGTACCAATGGAACCTCTGGTAGTTCAGGAACCAACGGAACCTCTGGCACTAATGGAACTTCCGGTTCCTCAGGTACTTCTGGTATAGCAACAATTACTAATAATGTTGATAACTATGTTTTAACAGCAACTGCAACCGGAAGTACAATTAATGGTGAAGCAAATTTACAATTTAATGGTAGTACACTAAATGTAATATCTGTAACTAGTGGTACAACAGTTCTTAATGTAACTGGTACACAAGGACAATTATTCTCTGTTACCGATAATTTAAGTGGTGATATATTTACTGTGTCTGATATTTCTGGTATACCTATATTAAATGTTAATAGTAATGCTACGGTTGAAATAGATGGTACAACTGTTGCTGGTGGTAATATTTTACCATCTACAGGTAATACATATGATTTAGGTTCAACATCTTATAGATGGAACGTTGTATATACCGCTGACTTATCATTAAAGAATGAATATGGTGATTATACATTAGTTGAAGGTGAAGATGATATATTCTTATATAATAATAGATCCGGAAAAGTATATAAGTTTCTAATTCAAGAAGTTGATCCAAGTGCCGCGCCACCTAAAAAATGACTTGAACATTAAATCATGCCCTTAAATTTACAAGGTAATACAATTTCAACTGGTGATATTACTAGTGTTGGTGTTTTTAAAACAAGAGTTAATAGGGATGGATTAATTGTCTATTTAGATTCAAATAATATGAATTCTTATCCTGGTAGTGGTACTACTTGGTATGATTTAAGTGGAAATGGAAATCATGGTACTATGACAAGAATGAATTCACCATCTGCAGGTAATACTTCAGGTTTTGATACTACAACAGGTTATATGATGTTTGATAGACATTTGGGCGCTAGTGACGGTACTGCAAATAATGTTGTTGTTATTCCCAATTCATCTTCAATAGACGAGTGTTCTTGTGAAAATGGCATGACTATTGAATTTTGGATTAACGAAACATCAAGTGTTTGTACTGCACTAACAAAATGGGATGGAACATGGGAAATTTATTATTGTGCAACATTAGTGTTTAGAACACAAGGTACTGGTGGTAGTGATGGTAGTAGTAGTTTTAGTTCATCACCTGGAAATTGGAGACAAATTGTTGCAACACATGATGGTACTCTTCGAAAAATATTTGTAAATGGTGTCGAAGGATTAAATGATATAAATGTAGTTACAAGTCAAGACTATTCAAATAATATAGGTGTTGGAGCATACGAAGGTGGAGCATATTCTTGCATCGCTGCAATGCCAATTTATAGATTATATAATAGAGCATTAAGTCCATTTGAGATAGCTGAAAATTTTCAAGCAGAAAGAGGAAGATTTAGTTTATGAGTATAAATGTAAATAGTAATGTCATATCTAATACTAATTTTAATACATCTGGTGAAATAGTTAATACTCCTGTATTTGTTACTGATGGATTGGTTTTATGGTTAGATGCTGGAAATAACGCATCTTATATGAATTCATCAAGTTATTATGATTGTGGTTATGGATGCCAATATTATGGATCAGATCCCGGATGTACTAACTGTAGTACCCAGATAAAAGATATGTCTGGTTACGGTAATGATGGTACATTGAGTGGAGCAACAATAGTATATGATAATTATGGTGGAACAATGAGTTTTAATGGAACAACTAATTTTGTTCAGGTTTCAGATTCCTCATCGTTAACAAACACATCTACACTAAGTATTAATATTTGGTTTAAATTATCTGCATTTGATGGCGCTCTTATAGGAAAGGGAACTAGTGATACAGATGAGGAATATACTATACAAGTTGGAGCAACATATATTTATTTTGATGTAGGAATAGGCAGTGGACCCTATACTCAACCAGCAGCATCTCTTTCAACAGATACGTGGTATAATGTTTCCGCAACACATTCAAGGGTGGCAGGTTCATCAACGTTAATTGTTTATCTTAATGGCGTAGCATTGGCTGGCTCAACAGTTAATCCTACAAATACTCCAAATGATAACTCATATCCTGTTAGTATTGGTCGTAGATGGTATAATTCTCAGTCAACACCATCTAATGGAAAAATTGCAATAGTACAAATATATAATAGAACACTATCATCAACTGAAGTTTTACAAAATTTTAATGCTGGTCGTCAAAGATTTGGTATATAATTTAAGAACTTATTATTTTTTTTAGTATATAAAATTAAAGATTTTAATAAAAGATATAATCAATATGTTATTGATTTAGGTACCATAGAAGTCGAAAAAATGAGACTAGACTATCAAAAAAATCAGATAATTAATGAAATGAATAAATTAATTGACGATAGAATGAAATATTATGATACCTTAAGAGAAACCTTAGGTGAGGGCGAGATAAATATTGACAGTGGAATCTTTTCTAAAAAGAATATGGATTCTTAAAAATTCCCTTATTCATTTGTTTAACTCTAAATTTTAATATATATAATTAAAATCTAGATTCATCATGCCCTTAAATTTACAAGGAAATACAATCTCAACAAGTGATATTACTAGTGTTGGTGTATTTAAAACAAAAGTTAATAGACAAAACTTATTACTTTATTTAGATGCCGGTAATATGAATTCATACCCAGGTACTGGAACAACTTGGTATGATTTGAGTGGTAATGGATACGTTGCAACTATGCAAAATTTAACCGCATCTAATTGGGTATCAGTTAGTGATGTTTATGCATTCGAAACAAATGATACTAATGATCAAGGTTTTAGAGTTTCGTCATTTCCGTTTCCTCTAAGTGGACGAACTTATGAGTTATGGTATAATGGAAAAACATATTCAATTGGATGGCAGACTTGGTTTGATGATAATGGTACTGAAAAAGTTTTATTCGGTGCAGATACAAATAAACCTAGAGTCTATCCTGATGTATCTCCGACTGATACACTATCTATTAATACTTGGTATCATTTGGCTTATACTATGGAATCTTCTGCATTTGGGCAAGTAACTGTAATGTATAAGAATGGTATTGCTTTTTTCTCAGGTGTTTATGCACAAGGCTTAGCAGGAGGTACAGGAACCTTGTATCTTTTAGGTGATTCAGGTACAGAAATATCATCAGGATATTGTTCAATAATACGAGTATATGACAGGGTTCTTAGTTCTTATGAAATAGCTGAGAATTTTCAAGCGCAAAGAGGTAGATTCGGTATATGACCATAAATGTAAATAGCAATGTAATATCTAGTACTGGATTTAATACATCTGGTGATATAGTTAATACACCTTTTGTAGTTACTGATGGTTTAATTTTGTGGTTGGATGCTGGAAATACAGCATCTTATACTTTTACTAATTATTATTATGATTGTGGTTATGGTTGTCAATATTATGCATCAGATCCTGGATGTACTAATTGTAATACACAAATAAAAGATATGTCTGGTTATGGTAATGATGGTACATTAAGTGGTGTAACAGTTACATATTCAGATGTTGGTGGAACATTGTATTTTAGTGGCTCACCAAATTATGCTTATATCTCAAGTTTAGCGAATTATAATTTTGGGTCTGATATTTCTGTTTGTATTTGGCATAAGAACTTAGGAGGAGATTATAGAGGTGTTATTGCAAATGTATATTCTAGTGGTACCGGATTTGATATGAGATATGGTAGAGAAGATTATTTTGGTGGTGCAAATAATGGTACTAGGTTAGGATGTGGTATCAGAACATCAGTTTCAAATTATAGTTTAGATATAAATGCTGAATTAAATGTTTGGGGGTTTTATGTTATGACATATAACGGTTCTACATTAACGGTATATAAAAATGGTAGTTATTTTAATTCGGTTAATGCTAGTGGAACATTAGGTTCAGTAGCAAATAATGTTTCCATAGGTAGAAATGCAGGTGGTACCGAATATCTAACAGGTGATATTCCAATTGCTATAATTTATAATAAAGCATTAAGTTCAACTGAAGTTTTACAAAATTTTAATGCAGGTCGACAAAGATTTGCCATTTAATTTCCTTTTAATTTCTTTCTACTCTTAAATTTTAATATATAATTAAAATTCTTACTTGTTTAATATATGTCCATAAATGTAAATAACAATGTAATATCTAGTACTGGATTTAATACATCTGGTGATATAATTAATACACCAGTATGCGTCACAGATAATTTAATATTATGGTTGGATGCTGGTAATAATGCATCATATATGAACACTTCAACTTATTATGATTGTGGTTATGGCTGTCAATATTACTCATCAGATCCAGGATGTACTAATTGTAATACTAAATGGATGGATATGAGTGGATATGGTAACGATGGTGTTTTTTATAGTGGAGCAACTGTAGCATATACAAATTCAGGAGGAGAAGTAATTTTTGATGGTTCAAATGATGTTGTTAAATTATCAACATCATTATTAACAGGAACCGGTGATTTCACTTTTTGTGCATGGATTAAAAGATCAGCAACAGGAACGGTAGATTATATTATGGGTAACTATGGGCTATTAAATCCTGGAGGAATTGAATTTTATATTGCCTCGGATAAACTTTATACATTTATTAGTGGTAGTGTAGTCTCAACTGGAACAATTGATACAAGTTGGCATCATGTTGCAACAACAAGAACTAGTGGTGCTATTCAAATGTATATAGATTCTGCTACAGATGGAAATGGAACTTTAGCATCAAGTATTACCGGCACAAATGTTTTTACTGTTGGTAGTGGTGCTGATTATTCATCAGAAGCATTTGTTGGATCAATTGCAGCTGTGCAAGCATATAATAGAGCATTATCCGCTACTGAAATTCTACAAAATTTTAATGCAGGAAGACAAAGATTTGGTATTTAGTTTTTTTAAATATTTATATATATCGTAGATAAAAATAATTTCATCATATGGGATTTAATTTAAATGGAAATACACTATTAACAACTACAATAACCTACGAAGGTGCATCATATAAAAATCAAAAAGTTGTTGCTTCTGGTGGTGATGTGATTACTTATAATGGTGAGTGGAAAATACATAGATTTAATACTAGTGGTACATTTGTACTTACTTCATTTGTTGGTTCTACCCTTGCAATAGATTATTTAATGGTCGCAGGTGGTGGAGGTGGTGGTATGGATATGGGTGGAGGCGGAGGTGGTGGTGGAGTCTTAACAGGCTCAACAACATTAACTGCTACTTCTTACTCAATCACAGTTGGTGGTGGTGGTGCTGGTGCGCCAGCCGCTGGTGTTGATGGTCAACCTAGTGGACATCAATATACGGTTAGAGCAGTTGTAGGCAGCAACACAACATTTAATGGATTAACGGCTTATGGTGGTGGGTATGGTGCAAGTTCTTACTATGCTTATACACCAGATTATGGTACACCTGGTAATGGTGGTTGTGGCGGTGGTCCTAGTGGTTATAGTGATGGTGGAACAAGAACTGGAGGAGGTGCAACGGCAGGACAAGGATATGCTGGTGGTAATGCTGGTGGACAATATTATTCTGGTGGAGGTGGTGGTGCTGGTGGCGCTGGTACTAGTTCAACTGCAAGAGCCGATGGTGGACCAGGTAAATATTCTGATATTTTAGGTAGACCCTTCTATTGGGGTGGTGGTGGTGCAGGTGCAGGTTATACTATATACGGTGGCGCAGGTGGAAAAGGTGGCGGAGGTGGTGCATCACCAGACGATTATTCTAATAATTATGCAAAAGGTGGTAGAGAATCTGTTATGTGGGGGTTACCTGGTTCAAATGGTTGTACAAGTTGTCAAGCAAATGTTCCAGGTGGAAATGGTGGTACTAATACTGGAGGTGGAGGTGGAGGTGGTTCACATTATAACTCTAATAATAAAGGAGGTAATGGTGGAAGCGGTATTGTAGTGATAAGGTACAAATATAAATAATATAATGGGAATTTTTAGAGGATCAAATTTAGTTAGAGACGGATTGGTGTTTTATTTAGATTCAATGAATATTAAATCATATGCAGGAACTGGAACAAATTGGTATGATTTAATTTCCAATACTAATTTTAATTCATCATATTATACATATCCCACATTTACTACAAATTATTTTACATTTGTAAATAATGGTTCAACCATAAATAGTATTTATGCTACACCAACGGCTACATCTACTAGTGTTTATTATACCAGAATCGGATGGTTTTATATAACTAGTTATAGTAGTGGTGCATGGTCACCAGTTTTTCAAAATGTTATTGGAAATAATTCTGATCTTGGACTTACTATTGATGCTTCTGGAAAATTACATTTTAGACAATATACTAAAACTGCAAATGATGGTACCACTGATGGTGATTACGGTGTTTCTGGAAACAATACTGTATCTTTGAATGCTTGGCATATGGGTGCTATTGTTGTTGATAGAATATCAAAAACTGTTACTTTTTATTTAGATGGAACATTAGATTCAACAAAATCTCTTGTTACTATTGGAAATGCTAGTTCAAATACAGTTGTTATTGGTGGTGCTGCTACAGATTCATATAGTGGTGATAGAATGTTTAAAGGTCGTATTTCTTCTATTTCTCATTATGATCGTATTTTATCATCAAGTGAAATATTACAGAATTATACAGCATTTAAATCTAGATATGGATTATCTTAAAAATAGTAAGTAGAATGGGATTCTTTAGAGGACCAAATATCGTAAAAAATGGATTGACATTATGTTTAGATGCTGCAAATCCAAGATCGTATCCTGGAACAGGTACAGTTTGGACGGACTTAGCTCAGTCTTTAACATTCAATGCTATAGGTTCTTTATTACCATTAGAATCTAAAAATGGTGCATTGTCTTTTGCATTTGATGGTACCGGATATTGGAGATGTGCAACTAATTATTCATTAGTTGATTTAGGAGGTGATTGTACTATAATATTATGGTTATATGATGAAAATGTTACTACTAGAAAAACCGTATTTGAAAAAGCCGGTACCTCTTATTCTTCATATGAACAAGAAATTGCAATGACTTGGGAAGAAGATGAAACAATATCTTGGTATAGCCGTAAAGCACCAGCTTATGATTATTCTGCTACACCTGCTCTATCAGCAAATGTTTGGACTATGGCTTCGGTTAAAATGTCAACAGGTAAATCTACAACTGCTAGAACTGGTTTTTACAGTATGAATGGTGCAGCTTGGACATCTTCTTACACATCTAGAAGTGATACAGCGTTAATAGCTTCTGGTGAAATAAGAGTGGGAACAGGATATTCAGGTACATGCGAGAATGGTAATGTATCAATTGTAATGTGTTATAATAGAATGCTTAATGATGTTGAAATTTTACAAAATTATAATGCATATAAAACTAGATTTGGATTATGAGTTCAGTACAAGGACCAAATATTATAAAAGATGGATTAATTTTATTATTGGATGCTGGAAATGTTAAGAGTTTTATCGGAGAGCCAACATCTAATATAATTCCAGATCCAACAAATAATGGAAGATTTACAACTTCAAATACTTGGGCTACCTATAATACAAATCAATATAATAGTGGTCAATTCTTTTCTATAGGAACTGTTAGTAGTGTTTCCAGTAATATTGTAACTATGACATCTTCACATCCATTAAGAACTTTTGATGTAGTAAGACCAGAAACAACAGGAGGTGGATTAACAGCAAATACTGATTATGTAGTTAAGAAAATAAGTAGTACTCAATTTTCATTATACCAATATGATGGATCACAAGATGGATCTAGAGGTTATATTAATTCATCAACAGGTTTTTTTAAAGTACACGATGCTTATGCAACTGATACCAAAATATCTATCAATTCAACAAGTTTTCCAACAATGTGGTGGGGTGCACCTCATTTACCAAATTCTGGTCTTATTAAAGAAATTGTACCAAATGGTGGTTATGTTTCTGGAACAAATTGTATGAGATTGCATGTATATCGTGGTGATGGTGTTGTAGATGGTATGGCATATGGTGTATATCCTCATGTAAGTGCCGGTGATGTAATTACCGTATCTGTTTATGTTAGAACAACATCTGCTAATGGTGTTGGTAAAGGTCTTAGTCTTTCTACTTATTTTGGTCCAGGACAACCTGGACCTGGAGGTTCAGTTAGTATGGGTGCGGTTGGAGAATGGAAAAGAATGATTGCAACTTGGACTGCCCCTGTCACCTATGATTTTATTTTATATTGGTGGCCAGAAGGTTCTTCAAGTATATATTCGATTGATATGGCTGATATACAAGTAGAAATAAATAAAGGAGGTAGGACAACAGCATTTACAACGGGAACCAGAGGTTCTACTGTAGGTACTGGTGGTGGACTAAAAGATTTATCTACAAATGCTAAAGATCACACATTGGTTGATACTCCAACGGAATCATCTAGTGGTCCAAGAGCAATAACACTAAACGGCTCATCTCAAGGATTTTCTTACAATGGTGTAATAACCACATCAACAACCTGTACAGTTGTAATTGTGTATAAAACTTCAGAAACAACAGAATTGTGGATAAGAGGTAATCAAAATAATTCATATTATTTAAGTGCATCATCTGCAAATGATTATTATCATAGTAATTGTGGTTCACCTGAAAATTATGTAGATTTAAAGAGAGTATATAATCCATATTCAGAAGGATATAAAGACGGTAAATATCATATGTGGGAGGCAAAAAAGGTAGATTTTTCAGGTTGGAGTTATTTTGAATGGTTTTTATACCCAAGCGGATGGCAATTGGAAGGTACAGTTGCATATATTGCAGTGTATAATAGGACTTTAACAGCAGCTGAATCATTACAAAATTACAATTCATTAAAAACAAGATTCGGATTCTAATGGGATTTTTTAGAGGACCAAATATAATAAAGAGTAATCTAGCAATTTGTGTTGATGCTGGTAATACAAAAAGTTTTGTAGGAGAACCAACAACTAATTATGCGATTAATTGGGATCCCTGGACTGTTAATGGTGAAAACACTAATGTTACTGGTACTATGGATGTTCCTATATCTACATCTAAAACTTGGAAATTTCAAAAATTCGGAACTTCTGATCAATGGAATGGCTGGGAATCTACTTATGGCGGAATTTGGACTGGAAGCGCTGGAGATATTTGGACAACTAGTTATTGGTATAAAACATTGAGTCCTGCAGGACTTAGTAGTTTTTCAATTGGTGCATTCTATTTAAGTAATTGGTCTAGACCTTATAGTACATCAACAATAGCAAATTATAATTCAATAATTGCTGATGGATTGTGGCATTATAATTATACAACAGTACAAATTAATGAGGATTATAGTTCGGCTGTCATTGTAGATGGACCTTCTTGGAGTTATAGTACACAGGCAGGCTTATTATATATAAATGGCTTACAATGGGAAAAGAAATCTTATCCTACTCCTTATTCAACCGGAACAAGAGGTGCCACAGTCGCAACTGGTGGTGGACTAAGAGATTTAACTAACAATGGTTATAATGGTGATTTAACTTATATGACATTTGATTCATCAGGAATGGATTATAATGGCTCAAGTTCCTATATTACTTTATCTGGTAACGGAACTAGTTTAAATTCACAATATTTTACTATAGATGTTTGGGCTAAATTTGATGATTTAGGTGCTGATCATGTCTTATTTAGTTATGATTATGCTACTCATGTAAATCCATATTATTCTGCTCATCTTAGAATATCGGATCCATCTGTAATATACTTTATGTGGAATGATGGTTCAACTTATCAGTATTTAAATAAAACATCAGCACCATTGGGAACAACTACCTATCATAATATTGTTGCAATTTATGCACCAGGTGATCAACGATTATATGTTGATGGTGTATTGGTTAATTCAAGTACAAGAAATGATACTATTACTTTTTATGGTACACCTGTTTGGCTTGGAAAAGGTAATTATGGTGGATATCATAATGGTAGAATTGGTAATGTAAAGTACTATAAGAGAGCATTATCTGGTTCAGAGGTTGTTCAGAATTACAATGCATTAAAAACAAGATTTGGATCATAATGTTTACAGGACCAAATACAATAAAAGATGGATTAGTATTTTGCTATGATATGGGAAATACTGAGAAAAGTTGGAAAGGTAGACCTTTTACAAATCAATTTCATTGTCCAACACCAGATGGTGATGGTAATGTTACTTTTGAGATTAATGGAAACGGAACTTTTAAACGTATTTTCTCAGGTACATATGGTGAGTATGTGATTAAATCTACTGATATTGTATATAAATATGTGTTAGGAGAGACAGGCTGTCATTATCACGGAAATGATGTAACAATAAATCAAGGACAAACAGCTACTTTTACGTGCGACTATTATTTAGATCCAAGTTGTGGACCAGATTGGGTTTCAACTAATTTTTTAGCAAATATGGAAGGTGTTGTTGGTGGAAGTGTTGGAGTTCCAGCACCTTATACTCTTGGTGTGTGGAAGACATTCACATGGAGTTACACCGCAGGATCAACTGGTACTTGTAGAATGCTTTTATATCCAGGTGGTTGCGGTGGATATTTATCAGCAGCCGGCTTTATTCTATATAAAAATCCACAAGTAGAATTTGATGCTCCAGGTAATGTACCTTCACCATTTGTTGTTGGAACTAGAACTGAAACACAAGCCATTTTAGATTTAACTGAAAATAACACAATTACAGTGTCTGCTCTTACATATAATTCTGATAATACTTTTAGTTTTAATGGAAGTATAAGTAGAATTGATACTGGTTCTTATTTTCCAACAGTTATTACAGGTAATAATAATTTTACTATAGAATGTTGGGTTTATCCAGAAGCATCACAACCAACATTAGCTGATATATGGGGAAATCATACTGAACCTTATAAAGGTTTAACAATGCAACAGAATGGTGCGACAACAAATCAATTTTCGTGGGGATATGGGGCTGGAACCTATTGGTCTAATAACTCAGGTTTATTTAATTTAACAGCATCAAAGTGGAATCATGTAATAGCAACTAGGAACGGCTCAAATCTATCTGCATATGTGAATGCTGTTTTAATTACGTATGGTGAAGATTCTGGTGCACTTTCACCGAACTCTAATTTTAATTTTCAATTTGGTACAGGATATAATTTGGGCTCAGGTAGAAATTTTAACGGAAAAATAGCCTTAGGAAAGATTTATGATAGAGCATTAACAGCAGCAGAAATTTTACAAAATTATGTTGCATTAAAAACAAGATTTGGATTATAATGTTTACAGGACCGAATATAGCAAAAGATGGATTAGTATTAGCAGTAGATGCTGCTAATATAAAAAGTTTTAGGGGAGAGCCTGGAACTAACATATTAACTGAGATGGCTTATATTTATGGTACACAAACAGGTGCTTATTTTAAAACTAGTTATGGTACAGAAACTGTAAATATACCAAAAATTGGAGTCACAACCGCACATTATTGTAATATTTATAATGATTATCCAGCATCTGAAAGTTGTTGTCCAAGTTTATTTAGATATGGTGATGTAGCCGTATCTGCTAATACATCTTATACTTATCAAATTATTTTTAGAACAAATAATGGATATGTAAATGATAATTATATGTATCATTATGAATATAATACAGATACATATCTAGCTGAATATGGTTTATATTCAGGATCAAGAGTTGAGGATTTAGGTGACGGATGGATTCATGCGTGGGGTACATTTACATCACATGCATCAGCCAATAGATTTATATGCTATTTGTTTCATTATGAATATGCTACATATAATAAGATAGAAATAGCAGGTGTTATGTTAACACCCAGAAGTAATGTAATTTCATATAAGCATTTTATTGCCTTAAATACAACTAGAGGTGCAACTGTAGCAACCGGTGGAGGTTGGAAAGATTTATCAATATACTCTAATAATGGTCAGTTATTTAATGCACCAACATATAGTAACTATAATTGTGGCTCATTAGTTTTTAATGGTAGTAATCAAAATATAGGTATTACTAGTAATATAACAGTTAATCCAAGAACAGGTTCATTTACTATTATAGCTTGGGTTAATTCTGATCCTTCTGGTGGTGATAATTGGGATTTATGGATATCAAAAAGAAGTACAGGAAGTAATGGATTTTATATAGGTGCTAATAGCCCAAGTGGAGTTAGATTTATGTTGGGTAATGATGCTGGTAGTAGAACGGACACTGGATTTATATCTTATACCTCAAATACGTGGGCAATGTTTACTGGTGTTTTAAATAGAGATACTAATAGTCAAAAAATTATAAGAAATAATTTTGAGGAAACATCTTCAGTAGAACCTGCTGGCGAAAATTATTCAAATGATGCTTCTTTACTTATTGGAGGCGAAGGTGGTTCTTATTTCGTTAATGGGAAAATTGCTATAGTTTTAGTTTATAATAAAGCCCTTTCGGATTCAGAAATTACTCAAAATTATAACGCATATAAGAGTAGATTTGGATTATAAAATTATATTTATATATAAGATATGAGAATAGAAGAATCAATAGTAGAAGGTGTTTTAGTTCGTAATATGATTTATGATGAAACTGATCTTTCAACAGAAGAACAAAGAAATACTTGGATAACAATTTGTAACAACTGTGACAAGAATAACAATGGTATTTGTACAATATGTGGTTGTATTATTCAATCACTAATGTCGTTTAGTAATTCACATTGCTCAATAAATAAATGGTAATATGAGTACTTATGGAGGTCAAAGAAGTATATTAGTAACATCAGCCAATATATATGCTGTTAATTTAAGTAATTGTATATTACTTGATAGTGGTGATAAAGGTATTTTTGGTGGTTATATGGTTAAAGTTTACCACAACACTAGTGGCTGCGGAAATCCATCTTCTTATATCTTTTTAGAATTAAACGATAGTCATCCTTGGACTGGTATAGCATGTGAATTTGAATTAGGTGGAACTGCTTCTTGTTGGAATTTTAATTATAACGGTGATGGATATTTACTGAACTATTCTGAAAATGATGGTGATATTATTCCAAATGAAAGATGTCTTAATTGTTGGGAATATGCTGAGTTTAGAACTCATAGCAAAGTTACTGCTTGTGATAATGATTCTAATAATTTTTTTCACGGAGGATATCAAAAAGGAGATCCTAAAATATTTCTAATGAAACGTAGAAGAGATGGTAGCGGTAATAAAGCCGGTATATATCATTATAGAAGTTGTAACAGCACTGGTGCCAGTTCATATACAATAATAAAAAATATAAGAATTTGGTAATGAGTTCAATAGGTGGTGCAAATATAGTAAAAAATAGACTTTTGTTAGGTTACGATATTGGTGGTTCTAGATTTTATCCAGGCGAACCTACTGTTAATTTATCACCTAATGTTCATATTGGCGGTGTTGCTGGAATTACAATATCTTATATTACTATTGAAAATGGTTGGAAAAAATATAGCATAAGTGGTACTTGGGCATCAGGCTCATATCCATATTGCATGGCTCTAGACGGTTATAATTTTACAGGTGGCGCTATGTACTCATCAAGTTGTATAGTTAAAACTAATGTTTTAGGTAAATTTGATTATAAATTTGCAGGTATGAATTATGTTAATCAGCCTATGGATTATGGCGGAACATCTTTTAGTATCATGAATACAGATGGTGAAGTATTTGTTGGTAGATATGGTTTTCAATATACATCAACGACAACTCAATCTGGATATTTAGTAGTAAAGCCATTAGCTGACGGTACATCTTTCAGTGCTGATACTGATTTTGTCTGGCTTAAAAATGCACAAATTGAGCAGAAATCTCATGTTACTCCTTATGTTAATGGAACTAGATCCGCAACTCAAAGTCTTCTTGATTTAGCTGGAACATATTCACTTGATGTATCATCTCTTCTTTTTGATTCTGTTGCACAACCTTATTTTAATGGTTCTAATTACATAAGTGTAAATATCAATTCTTGGATTAGAAATGCTGCTTATATTTCAATTTCAGGCTGGTATTACCATATAGGTAATACTTTGGGTGCACCTTGGGGAATATTAACAAATGTTCCTGGAACAGCAGCATCAGATGGTTTTTGGTGGCATATTAATTATTCAGGTGATCTTTATCTTAGAACGGAAGATAGCACAAATGGTGAATATGATGGTACATATACCCCTTTTGTATCTGCAGGACATTGGTATCATATTGTAACTATTGTCGGAACTAATAAATTTGATGTATATCTCAATGGATCTTTATATTTATCTTGGAGTCCAGTTTTTTCTTGGTCATTGATAAATTCTGATACAGCTTATTTAACAATTGGATATAGTTATAGTGAAGGTGTTAATGGATATGTAAAACAATTTGCTTTATATGATAGAGCATTAACAGCATCTGAAGTCTTACAAAATTATAACGCACATAAAGGTAGATTTGTATAATGTACACCGGACCTAATATAGCAAAGAATGGATTGGTTCTGTGTTTAGACGCAGGTAACATAAAATCATATCCTGGAACAGGAACAGAATGGACAGATCTATCTAGTCATGATAATCACGCTACAATGTATGGATCTGTACCATTTTCAATAGATACATTTGGATGTTTTGATTTTGCAACTGCAACTGGTGCCGCCTCTGCTAGTTCTAGCCTTGGATTTACATTTGCTTCTAATATGATTCCAAGAACAGGAAATTTTACTTTATCATGCTGGGTAAAAAATCCAAATACTAGTGTTGGTCAGGTTGGACTTTTTTCAAATGCAGGTGGGGGCGATGGATATAGATTCGGTGTAGGGCGGGATGCTGTTTATTTTTTAATCGGACCAGATTATACAGAAGGTGGTATAGGATATGGAACAACTTTGAGCGATGCGATCTGGTACAATATAACTGCTGTATTTAATAGAACAGGAGCATCAGTTGTTGTTTTTGTAAATGGTGCACAATATAACTCTTCTAGTATACCAGCTTCACAAACACAAATGCAAAATAATCCACCCGGATTAGTTAGAAGCGCCTGTTGCAGTATTTATACAGGTAAATTAGCAACTTTTTTTGTATATAATAGAGATTTGTCTTCTTCTGAAATTTTACAAAATTATATAGCACATAAAACTAGATATGGATTATAACGTTTTAATATATAAATTAAACATTGTAATTAAAATATAATATAACAAATTATGGCACATTTTGCAGAGATAAATGAGAATAATATTGTAGTAAGAATTCTTACTGTTCCGAATGAGCAAGAACATAGAGGACAAGAATATTTAGCAGAAGATTTAGGATTGGGTGGTAGATGGATTCAAACATCTTATAATAGTAATATCAGAAATGTATATGCAGGTGTTGGATATATATATAATGAAGAAAAGGATATATTTTTATCTCCAAAACCTTATCCTTCTTGGATAATAAATGAAAGTGGTTACTGGGAAGCACCAATACCGAGACCAACTAATTCAAGTAAGGTGTATTCTTGGAATGAAAATTTACAACAATGGGACGAAAATAATTTCATTATACCTTAATTTTAATATGAAAATAGGTTTCGGTATTTTTTGTTTTGGTAGGAACTATTATTATAGAGGTGCTTATAATAAAGCAAAAAAGATATTAGAATCAAATCACAATTGTTATTTATTAACTGAAAATCCAAATTTTTTTAAAGATCTATCTAATGTTCATATAATTCCATATTATAGAACTTACAAGTCGTACTATGATAAAATGATATTACCAAAACACATTCTTAATGATTGTGATATTTGTATTTTAATGGATGCTGATTTAGAAATTAAAGATTATTCATTTTTAGATGATTTAAGAGATTATAATTTTAGGGAGGGAATTTCGTACATTGATGTCTTATTAAATCATCCAGAGAGAAAAGAATATGTAGGTGAGCTTAATTTATATTCGAGTGAGTGGAATGAATTTAGAATTTATTGTGAAAATATATTCCCAGATTTTAAAAATATTAAATTAATGTGGGAATATTTCTTAGTAATCAATAAGAAAGGTTTTAGTTTTGATTTTTATTCTCATTATGATAAATTACAAATAAAGAAGGAAAGTTGTAGTTTATTTCCTTGTAAAGAGGTTAATGCACCAGGCGAAGGTATTTCAATTAATATATCCGCAAAACTTTCAAATATTAAAATTGATAGAGATTTAGATTTATATAATTTAGTAAATAGTAAAATTAAAAGTTCCAGTAGCAGATTTAGTACTAATCCTGTATGCAATGAATATCCCAAATGTCCTCATTGCTTTAATTGTAGAGTACATTCTTAAACTTTTTATTTTTTTATAATTATAATATTTTATGATTTTAGATAATGAATTCATAAAGCATAATATTACAAATAATGATGATAAGTCCGTTCCTTTTCGTTGGACTCATGGTGCAACAGATGAGCATATGGGTGATGGTTTAATTGTTTACTCTTTAATTCAGCACATGAGAGCTAAAAACTGTGTCTGCATTGGCTCAGGTGGTGGTTATATACCACGAATAATGACACAAGCAAGAATAGATTTACATGGACAAAATATTTTTGAAGGTAATCCTGATTACAATTGGGGTGATATTGGTGCAACATATTTGATAGATCCTTGTAATGGTATCGGAGGACCATCAGATGTAGATGATGAAAAATCTTTTTTTAGAACTCATTTTTATCCAAGATATATTAAAGATACATCAGAAAATGCGTTCTACAATTTTTTTGTAGTACAGGATATAAAAATAGATATTTTATTCGTAGATGGTGATCATACTTATGATGGTGTCAAAAAGGATTTTGAATTATATTCAACAATTTTATCCAAAAATGGTATAATAATTATACATGATACTGATGAAAGATTTGAAAATAAATTAATTATATCTGAAGATGCAAAGAAAGACTATTTTAAATTTGATGGTCCCAGTAGACTTATTAAAGAATTACAAAATAGTACTGAATGGAATATAATTAATTTATTTAATTTTGGCATACTTAATACTAAACCATCATCAAGCGGATTGACAATTATAAATAGAAAGAATGATTAGGCTACTAACAGTTATCGGACATGGTTTAGAACTTTTGCCACATTTTATTCAACATTATGCAGCAAGTGTTGACGAAATAAACATTATAGTATATTCATCTGAAAAATATCCAGACATAGAAGATGATATTAAAGAATTTATTAAATCATATTCAAATGTAAAAATAGTTTACTCCGAATTTTGGAGAATATATGATTGGGAACATGTAACAAAACTATATAATAAAATCAAATCTAAATATCCTGATGATTGGTGGATTATTGCAGATATAGATGAATTTCAGGTATATTCTAAGAATATCAAAGAGATAGTATGTGAATGTGAAGAAAATAATTGGCAATTTGTGACAGGTGGATTTATAGATAGAATAGGTCAAAATGGTGATTTTCCAAGTATATCTTCAAATTCTAGTATTTGGATACAATTTCCAATGGCTGGATTTTTTAGATATCCTATTTCTAATGCTTGTCCAAATAAAGTTACATTATGCAAAGGTAATATAGAAATATCTAATGGTCAACATTATGCAATTATAGAAGGACAGACTACATGGAGATGGCAAGGTTGGAATCATCCATTAAGATATCCTATTGATAGAAATTTTACACAAGTACATCATTTCAAATGGGATTCTTCAGTTAAAAGAAGATTAAAAGCTGTCGCAGAAATAAAAAAAGATTATGCTTATTCAGACGAGTATAGAGCAATGTATGAATATCTAAAAAAGAACAAATTTAAAATTGACATTTCAAATAACAATTTTTTATTTGAATACTCTCCAATTTTAGGCTATGAATATTATAAAAAATGGAAACTATTAACAAAAAAAATAATTTCAATATGAATGTAGGTTTTTTAGGTTTAGGAAAATTAGGTTTACCTTGCGCACTAGCTATTGCTAGTAAAGGCCATAGTGTATATGGCTATGATATTGATCTGAATGTTAAGAAATACATTGAGGAAAAGAAAATACCATATCGTGAAGAAGGTGTAGAAGAGCTTTTACAAGATTTTACTGTACATTTCACTGATATTGAGAATGTTGTAAATTCTTCTGATATTATCTTTGTACCTATTCAAACACCGCATGAGTATAAATATGAAGGTTGTACTAGAATACCTGAAGAACGAGATGATTTTAATTATGAATGGCTAAAAGATGGAATTAAGCAATTATCAGATATTATTAAACTGCAATCTAAAGATAAAGTCGTAGTTATTATTTCAACTGTTCTACCAGGTACGATTGAAAGAGAAATTAAACCTATCATTCAGTATAATGAAAAGCTTAAATTATGTTATAATCCATTTTTTATAGCAATGGGAACAACTGTTAATGATTTTTTAAATCCAGAATTTGTGTTATTTGGTGTTGATGATAAATGGGCTGCAGATATTACAGAAGAATTTTATAAAACTATTCACGATAAACCTTTTTATAAAACAGATATAATTAATGCTGAACTTATTAAAGTATGTTATAATACTTTTATTGGTATGAAAATAGTTTATGCAAATACAATTATGGAAATTTGTCATAAAACTGGTGCAAATGTTGATCAGGTGATTGGTGGTATCAAATTAGCTACTGATAGAGTCGTATCAACTAAATATTTGAGTGGTGGAATGGGTGATGGTGGAGGTTGTGTTTTACCGTCTTTTGAAATAAATGTTAATAATAAAATTTATAATATTAAGGATTTATATTATGAATTTCATAAAAATCGTGAAGAGACATATTTAGTAGATTCTGCAAATTATACCTGTAATACTAAGCAACAGAAAAAAATATATGATGTAACGACTAGAAAATATAAAGGTAAATTATATACCTTTAGAACAAAAGATAAAGAAATTACGGTCACGGGTGACCATTTGATACCTATTGAGAGAAATAGTAAAAGAATTATAGTAAGAGCAGAAGAAATAAAAAAAGATGATAAATTTTATATTATTGATGATTATAATAGTGTTGTTGAAAAAATTGTAGAGATTTTTATTAGTGATTATGAAGGTGAAGTTTATAATTTAGAAGTTGAGCCGTATCACGAAGTTAAAGACGATCAATTTTATATTGACAATAGTACGGGAATAGTTGTACATAATTGTCATCCACGTGATAATATTGCTATGAGTTGGTTAGCCAAGAAATTAGAACTTTCACATAACTTCTTTGAAGATGTAATGAAAGCAAGAGAAGATCAAACTGAATTTCTAGCAGATGTAATATTAGAGCAAGATGGTCCATATTATATTATGGGAAAGACATTTAAGGAAGAAACCAATCTAATAATTGGATCACCGGCAATTTTATTAAGAAACATATTAGAAGAAAGAGATGTCGAAGTAATTCATTATGATCCATTTATTGATGATGATATAGAATTTGTGAAAGGTACTTATTTTGTTGCTACTAGACATAATCAATTCAAATACTTTAAATTTCCAAAAGGATCAACTGTAATTGATGTATGGAGATTCTTAAGTTTTGAAGATGATGATAAAATAAATCATATAAAGGTGGGTGGTGAAGTATAATATTTATACGAACCGTTTACCGATAATATATAAAAATAAAAATAAATATTATGGCAGAAAAAGTAAATCCATCTAAAGATGTATTGGATGAAAAAGACAAATTAGAATTACGTAAAGTAAAAGCGTTAGAAAAAATTGCAAATTCTTTGGATTCACTAACTATTTGGTTTGAAGAGATAGATAAAATTGAATGGAGTGATAGAATTCAATATTATCTTTCAGAATTTTATAAAATAAATAAAAATAAAGTTTCTGACACTGAAGATGAATAAACATATATTAGGTATAGTTGTTCCATATAGAGATAGATATGATCATTTAGAAAAATTCAAGAAGGTGGTACCTTACTATCTTGATAGTAAGGATATAGACTATAGAATTATAATTGTTGAACAGGATAATGCAAAACTTTTTAATAGAGGAATGTTGTTAAATATTGGTTTTGTGTATGCTGAAGCAATGGGTTGTGATTATGTTATTTTTCATGATGTAGATATGCTACCAATTAATGTTGATTATACTTATTCTGGTACACCTTTACATTTAGCAACTGATTTTGTGGAAAATAGTTCAATGGTAAGAACTTTATTTGATGAATATTTTGGTGGTGTCACTTTATTTCCAATTAATGAGTTTAGAAGAATTAATGGTTATTCTAATAAATATTGGGGATGGGGATACGAAGATAATGATCTTTTATTGAGATGTAAAAAATCAAAAATAAAACCAAAAATAAAATTAGATAGATTAAAAATTAAAAATTATGGTAATCATATTTTTTCATTAAGATTTAATGGTGTTGATGCTTATGTAAAAGGAAAAAACATTTTTAATCTTAATAAGAGTATAACTATTTTTGCATCATTTTATCCAGACGAAATAACTTGCAATCATGAAAAAAATCAAGATAATTATGTAGTTTTTTCAATTCCAGGATATGATACTGCTATTTCTTATAACTCGTTCTCACGATATAATTTTTGTACTTTTGATAAGAATAAAAATGCAGTTTATTTAAACTCAAATATAAAGACAAATTATAGAACAAATATTTGTATAACAATTGATAGATTTAATAATAAAATTTCAGGTTATCAGGATGGTAAGCATATTGGCACATCACCGTTTGAGCATAAACTAATGAGTTATAAAAATCAAGAATATTTTTATTTAGGAGCAGGTGATCCTAATCGAGTAGGTAACGAGAAATACTTTAGAGGTTATATTAATCAATTTGTTGTTTTTTCAGATGTTCTTGATGAGGATAACATAAAAGAAATATCAAACAATATGGATGATGTTTTAAATAAAGATTTTGGTCTTTATACTTCGTCACATTTACTCCAATTATATTATGATGCTAGATTTATAGATAATTATAAATTAATTGACTTATCTAAAAAAGGAAATGATGGTGAGATTGTTAACTGTGAGATTGTTAATTTAGAGCCAGAAAAATATAAAATTATTGATATACCAATTAGAAGAAAAAGTATATTTAGTTTACTGAGTCATGACGAAAACGGATTTGTTAATAACGATTGGAAAAGTAGCACTATAAGATGGAATCAATTAAGATTTTATAATGAAGTTTCAAAAAATGATGATTTACTAGGAAACGACGGACTATCTGATCTTAAATTTACTGAACATGGTATTTATCGAAAAGGAAGAATAACAAAAATAACAGTAGGAATATGAATCATAAATTAGGTATTTGCATACCTTATAGAAATAGAAAAGAGCATTTAGAAAAACTTATACCTGCTTTAACAGAACATCTTAATAATCAAGGCATTCAACATAAATTTTATGTTGGACATCAAGTTGATGATTTTTTATTTAATAGAGGTGGTATGAAAAATATTGCTGCTGAATATGCATTTAAAGAAGGATGTGATTATATAGCTTGGCATGATGTTGATATGCTTCCTCATTCGGATTGTGATTATAGTTATCCTGAACAAACACCAATTCATATTGCTACCTATTTAGAAAAATATAATTATGGAATTGGTTACGATCAATATTTTGGCGGTGTTATATTGTTTAATAAAGAACAAGTAGAAAGGACTAATGGTTATTCTAATGATTATTGGGATTGGGGACAAGAAGATGATGATTTATTCTGGAGAGCATATTATGAGGGTTATACTACAGGAAAGATATTTAAAACATATGAAAATAAAAAGGTAGGGAATTTTAATGGAAAAGATTCAAAGGTAATAGTTCCTACAAATAGAGAGATAAGTTCATGTCTTCATAATGATCATACTATTTCTATACTATTTAATCCTCAGCAACAACCAGAAAAAGTTCCTATATGGTTAGTTGGTGATAAGAATAAAAGATTTATTGAATATCCTCTATTGAGAAAAGAAAAAAGTTGGACTTGGGGTTTTTCATTTAATAATTCTCGAGCTGTTACTATGCTGTATTTTGATAGAAATAATGCACTTTGGTATAATTGGGGAAAAAGATTTGAAAATATGTGGACTTGGGTAACTGCTTCATATTCTACTGAAGAGCAGGCAATATATTTCTATTTGAATGATGATTTGATATGTCAAATGGAAGGAATAAAACAGAAAAAACCTTATCCTATTAAAGATAGATTAAGAAGTCATGATTCTATTAGTCCATTCTTAATAGGTTTTTGTAATCAGACTAATACCGGATATAAAGGAAAAATTGCTGAAGTAAAAATATTTAATAAATTTTTTGATAATGTTTATGATGTATTTGAAAGTAAAGATGATTTGGTTTTACATTATGATTTTAGTAATAATGATGGATCTAATAATGTAATAATAACTAACGAAGATATAGATGTAATTGAGAATATTCTTCCATATAGAAGGGAAGGTCATATGTACTGTTTACATCACGAAGATCAAGGTTTTGTAAATGGCGGATGGGCTAGAGGAGAAACAACAGCAAGAAACGAGAGACGATTTGTTACAGAAATGCAACAAAAAAAGATAGATTATAAAAATGATGGTATCAATAAGATATTGGAAGTAACGGATGTTGTTAGTTTAGATGAACATACTTATCCGAATACAATGATAATTAATACTAAGATGACTAATTATAAAAATAAATAGTTATAAAAATGAACGCAGATGCCAATTTGATAAAAGTAATAGATTTTGAATTATCTTCTATTTGTAATGCAGTCTGTCCGGTTTGTATTAGAAGAAATAAAAATGGATATTTAGAAAAATTTGAACAGACTTATTGGAAATTTGAAGATGTTAGGAGAACTATTGATATTGATATTATTAAAAATTTAGAAATGCTTAGTATTTGTGGAAATTATGGCGATGCCATGGGTAATCCAGATATAGTTAAGATTATTAAATGGTTTAGAATATATAATGAAAATTGTCTTATTTATTTAAGGACAAATGGTGGAATTGGTACTAAAGCACAATATAAACAATTGGCTAAATTAGATGTACATATTGTGTTTGGTATTGATGGTTTTGGAAAAGGTAATAATTTATATAGAGTAAATACTAATTGGAATAAAATTGATCAAAATTTAAAAGAATTTTCAAATAATGCAAAATCATATCAAACAGAAATTCAATTTTTATTATGGAATGAGACTATTGATCAATTATTGCCTATGATTGATTATTTAGAAAATATAAATTTTAATACTTTATACTTAAGAAAACCATATACAAGAGGAGAATATACAGAGGTTTTCGATATTCATGAAAGAAGTACGCATTTTTTATCAGAATTGAAAAATACATTACTTGATTTTATTGTTGAGACTAAGTGGAGTAAGAATAAATTGAAAGAACTTAAGAATAAAATTATATTAGCAAATATTACTGCTACAGAATTAAAAAAATCTGATAATAAAATAAAAGAAAATATAGATATACCAAGAAAAAATTATGAAATATCTGAATTTGAATTTTCAGAAGAAGAAAAACAATTAGCTAATAGCAAAAGACAAACATGTTATTCTAAACATGGATATGAATCAGAAGATTTATTGAAAAATAATTATAATGTATTTATCTCACATGATAAATATATTATGCCGTGTTGTTTAATTTCATCATTTATTGGTAGTTGCCTGCAATATTCTAATGGTAAAGAAGACAATTATCAAAAAGAAGTTTTAAATAAAATAATGGAAATTGGAATTGAAAAGTTTAGTCTTAAAGATAAAACATTAAAAGAAGTTTTCGAATCTGGAGTTTTAAATGAATTTGTTTACGATAATTTAGAAAAAGGTATATCTTTTGGTAAGTGCAGATTGAATTGTGGTATTAGAATGCTATGTAAGAATCGAAAAAGAAGAATTATTTGAACACTATATTTTAATAAAAATTAATAAGGACAAATGTTAAATGAAGTTTTTGAAAAAACAAAATTAAAATTAGATAATGTTGGTTGTGGAATGTGTTTGGCAAAATGGACTCAAGTTACAATGCATTTACATAATGGATTAACACACTCTTGTCATCATCCAGCTCCACATAAAATACCTTTAGAAGAATTAGCGTCTAATTCTACTGCTTTGCATAATACAGAATTTAAAAAATCTCATAGAAAAGTTATGCTTAATGGTGGTCGGCCAGAGGAGTGTGATTATTGTTGGAAAATAGAAGATAATTCAAGAGGCTTCTCTGATAGAGTTATTAAATCTTCTGAACCTTGGTCTGCTCCTTATTTTGATGAAATTATTAATAGTGATTGGAGAGATAATTTTAATCCTAGATATGTTGAAGTTAGTTTTTCGAATGCTTGTACATTTAAGTGTTCTTATTGTAGTCCTATATTCTCATCTAAATGGATGGAAGAAATAAATACATTTGGTGGATACAAAACATCTGATAAATTTAATGATCTTCAATGGATTAAAGATACAAATCAAATGCCATATCATCATAATGATTATAATCCATATCTTGAAGCATTTTGGAAATGGTGGCCTGACTTATATAATGATTTAGAAACATTTAGAATTACTGGTGGTGAGCCATTAATGTCCAAAGATACATTTGATATTTTAGATTATATTATAAATTCAAAAAATCCTAATAAAAAACTTAATATATGTATAAATACTAATTTAGGTGTTTCACAAAATATTTTTGATAATTTTGTTGATAAAATTGAAAAAATATTAGATAATGAATTAGTTCATGAATTTATAATTTTTACATCTTGTGATGCTTTTGGTAAGCAAGCTGAATATATTAGACATGGTCTTGATTTTAATATGTTTTCAGAGAGAATCGATTTTCTATTGGATAAATTTAAACCTATGACTATTGATATTATGTCAACATATAATGCATTATCTGTTCCTAGTTATAGTAAATTAATAGATTGGGTTTATTTATTGAAAGAAAGATATCATAATCCTTATAGATATTGGGGATCTTCTTTATTATTAGATTCTTCATATCTTAGATGGCCTCTACATCAAACAATTAGAATATTAGATAGAGAGTGGAAGCAAGAAATAACAAAACAAGCAATTTTAGCTGATTTTTATGAACAGACAAGAGTTGGAATTGATGGATATGGTTTTACAGATATTGAAATTAATAAAATAAATAGAATTAAAGATTGGTTTAATTCTATTGAAGAAGAGAATTTAAGTGTTAATAGAAGAGATTTTTATAAATTTATAAAAGAGCACGATAGTCGTAGAGGTACAGATTTTTGTGAAGTTTTTCCTGAATTAGAAGAATTTTATTATAATTGTAGAACTGCTAGATAATTAAAATAAAAAAGATATAAATGGAATTTTCAAACGAACTTGCCTTTTTTGTTAGAAATGAAACAAGAAATAAGACTAATCTTAAAAAATATGAATTATTAAATAATGATTTTATTTTTGAAGCGACGTTTAAACTTAATGCAAATATAGATGTGGATTACAATGAATATTGTGTTATTGGAAGAACTGGATATAATATGGGAATTTATGCACAATCAATCGATGCTCTTAAATGGACTTGGTGGGAAATTGAAAATGATAAACCTGTATATAAAGATATTTATGTTAATCCTGTTGATAATACTATGATTAGTAAGATAAAAGTTATAAAAAAATCAAATAAATTCTTATTATATTATAATGATAATTTTTATGCAGATGAGAAAATTGGTAAACTGCATGATTATTCAGATCAAACAATATGTGTTGGTGTAGGTAATCCTTATTCTGATCAATCACCACCATTTTGGTTTATAGGTGATATATATGATGTTAAAATTTATCATAATAGTATAGAGTCCAATGATTATTTATATTTATGGTATGATTTTGAAAGAAATTCGCATTTCAAAACTTTTGATAAAAGCGGAAATGGTAATCACGGTGAAATATTTAATTCACCTGAATTAATAAGAATGAAAAATGAAGAATTTAATAGGGTGGCTAGACCTGCAAAAATAATTTAATTAATATGTCAGAAGAATTAAAAGATTGGAGAAATAGAAATCTCAATTCAGTAAGTAGAAGTTTTTGTGCAGCAAAATGGTATAATGCCAGTTTACATTTAGGACATGGTTATACTAATTCATGTCATTTACCATTGCCGCATCCTGTCGATATAGACCAAATAAAGACTAATCCATCTGCTTTACATAATACTGATCATAAAAAAGCGGTTCGTGAAATGATGAGAGTAGGAAAATTTCCAGCAGAATGTTCATATTGCTGGAAATTAGAGGAAATTGGTGATGATAGTATATCTCATAGAGTTTATAAGAGTATCATATATACCGAAGATGATATTAAGAAAATTAAAGATATGCCATATGACTATAATGTGCCACTGAAAACAGTTGAAATTAGTTTTGATAGAGTATGTAATTTTGCTTGTAGTTATTGTAATGCGGGATATAGCACAACTTGGTTTAAAGATATTAGTAAATATGGACCATATCAAAAATTTAAGACTTCTGGTGCCGGTGCTTATGCAACAGACGGCTCTTGGTCAGAAGTTTTTGGTAAAAATAGTGAGCAAAATCCTTATGTTGATGCGTTTTTAAAATGGTATCCCGAATTAAGTAAAACCTTAGACGAATTAAGAGTTACTGGAGGTGAGCCTTTACAAAGTAGTAATTTTTGGAGATTTATGGATGTAATGCAAAAATATCCTTCAGAGAAAATGAGATTTGCAATAAATTCTAATTTGGGATTAAATGAAAAAACACTAAATAAATTAATTCAAATGACTCATATGCTTAAAATTAGGGAATTTGATTTATATACTAGCAACGAATCATTTGGTGCTCATGCTGAATATATAAGAGATGGATTAATATATGAGCAATGGAAGAATAATATGATTAAATTTATTGAAAATGCTAAGTTTAGAGCACTTACTATTATGATGACTATTAATAGTTTATGTTTATTTAGTATAACTGAATTTTTAGATGATATGATGATATTGAAAGAAAAATACGCATCACACCATCCTAATGTAGATATCAATATATTAAGATGGCCTGGATTTATGTCACCACTATCATTACCAGATGAATTAAAATATAAATGTTATGTTAAGCTTCAAGATTGGTATGAAAAAAATAAAAATAGTAGATTATTTAGTCTACATGAAATGACTCAAATATCTGATTTAATAGATTATATTAAAATTGTGGAGAAAGGACATCAATCTACAGAATCTGATAAGGAGATTATGTATCATGATTTTAAAAGTTTTTATTCACAATATGATAAGAGAAGAAATAAAGATTTTAAAAAAACATTTCCTGAATTGGCTGAATGGTACGATTCGTTGGTTATAGATGAATCTATACCATATTTGGAGATAAACGATGGGAGAATAACAAATTACGAAAAAGGTGAGTATCAAAAATAGAAATTTCTATGAAAAAACAAGAAATTATTGCAAGTTTAGAAGAATGGGATTCTGTAATTAATTTTTATAGACCAAATGGTTCTCCTAAAGATTGGTATCTAAGTGAGTTAAATAAAATATCTATACCGTTGATGTGGGGTAATTGGAATGTTTATCAAGAAAATGGTAAAATATTTGATAGATTGAATGAATTGGTTATTTCACACAGATTGGATAATTTTATAGATTATGTTCCAATAGATAAAATTGGAGACTCAAATCATTTATATATTATAACAGTCTATAATCCTTCGTTTTTTTCTTTAAATTATAATATCGGATTTAGTTGTATATCAGAAAAATATAAAGAAGATATAAGAAATGGTAGAGCTAAAATTGTTATATTATATGTAATGGAAGGTTATTCGGGATCAGATAATAATAGAGATCTTGATATAACTGAAGAATGGAGAATAAGAGAGAATTTTCCATCTAAATCTGTATATTTTATAACTGGAAATTTAATAGGTGATAAAATAGCAAAGAGTAGAAATTTAGATTTAGAAGTTATTGGTGTCTCAAGTTTTGATATGAATAACAGGCAGTATTTATCTAATGATATACCTGAATTTAATCCAATTGATGATAAGTATTTATTTTTATCTTATAATAGAGCGCCTCGATCACATAGAATTATGATGATACTTAAACTAATTAAACATGGTATTTTTGTTAAAGGTTTAGTCAGTTTAAATAAATTTACGATAGAAGTATTTAATAATATAAGAGTTCAAGGTGAATATAGTGATATAATTAAATATGTGTATAAAAATACACCTTTTCTAATTGATGATAAACATAATTTAATAAATAATTTGGCTTGTAATATTGAAATTGAAGATTATTCCAAAACATTTATATCACTTGTGACAGAATCTCTTATAGATAATGGTACATTATTTTTATCTGAGAAAATTTGGAAGCCCATAATAGTTGGACATCCATTTATGATTCTTGGTAATCAAAATACATTAAGTTATCTGAGGTCCTTAGGATATAAAACTTTTGATAAATGGATAGATGAATCATATGATTCTGAACCTGATAGTAATAAAAGATGTGATATGATTATTGATGAGATAATTAAACTAAATCAATTATCTATTGATAAATTAAAAGCAATGAGAATAGAGATGTATGATGTTTGTCTATATAATAGAGAGTTATTTAAGAAATACTTAAAAGAAAATTGGTCTAATGATGTAAGTGTATCATTAGTAAATCATATATATAAAATTTGGAATGATTCTGGTTTTGTTGCTAAATATTTCAATTCTACCAATAATAAAAATTTAGAATTACTTAATAGATTAGATGAGCATTTATTAAAAATTAATTCTACACTAGAACCTATAATTAAACAACTAAATGAAGCTAATAATATTGTTCTAAATTTAAAAGATATTTTAAATAACATTCATTAATAAAGTTCTGGATATTCTATTATTAAATTTATTCCACCGTTTTTATATGCTTCTCTATAAGATTCTTCAATCATGTCACTGCTTGTCAAATTATATATTTTAGAATATTTTAAAATTTTAGAGAAGCCTTCTAGATAATCACCTTTATGCTGATAACCCGGATCTAATGGTTTATCACTGCCTTTACCAATTCTTATTATTATATTTGCTTTCCATTCGTTATTACTCATATATTCAAATTTATCTAAATGATTAATGAGCTGGTTTGCTGCACAAACTAAAAAATCCCATCTTGGATAAAATGATATGACAAATTTACCAGTCATAGCCAATCCTAAACTTATACCCATTTGTGATTCTTCCATTACAGGCATTTCTATTATTTTTTCTTTAGGTACATTATTAATTGTACCTGACATTGGATTTCCGTACCATAGCAACTGTTGACCAATAAAAATAGTATCGTCTTTTTTTCCTAATTCTGTCATTGAATTAGTTAATCTTTCTTTATAACTCATCGTTTAATATATTTTTAATTTTTAATTAGATTTATTAAAAATTTTCTATCATATTCTCCATATGACAATTCAATCATTTTGTTTTGATTTTTAATAAATCTTTCTTTATTTTTATTATAAAAGTCGATAAAAAATTCTTTATTACTATAAATTCTTTGTATTTCATTAAAAATTCTGAATAATCTTTCTCTAGGATTTTCTATATTATCATAATCATGATTAATTACATCATCAAAAAAATCAAAATCATATAATCTTTTCATCTCTTTAATGTGTTCGTGATTTGCTATGATAATTGGAAATTGTAGAGCATAAAAAGGTTTAAATGATTTTTCAGTAATATGTATTGTATTTGAACAAAATTCTGTTTCAGTTGCAATATTTACATATGAATTTTCATACGTTTGTTTTTCATAAATTATTCCCCAGTTAACTACAGTATAAAAATCTTCTCTATTATCAAACCAGGTTTTATCCTCTTCATATTTACTTTTCTTTTGATCTATATTTTTAAAATATTCTATTTCTGAAGACAAATCATTAATATCATTTTCATTAAAAACACAAGAATAAAAACCTTTAACATCTTTACTATCAAATAACCAACCGTTTACTAATGACCAATCGACATCTTTTAATATGTCATATTTTTTTAATAGACAAAGTATTCCATATCTATGTGGTCTTGGCCTTTTATTATGACATAGAAAAAACTCTCCTTTTTTATCAAGATTAAAATCAATCTTACCTATTGAATTTTCAAAAGATTTAGTGGTAAACTCTATTAATCTTTGAGTTGAATGCACATTTATATCAGAATTTAATTCTATTTTATATTGATTCAATTTTGGATTATTATTTGATAACCATAATTGATTTTGATTTAAGTTTAATTTTTTTGTCCAATTATGAAGTAATAAAAATGTTTGATATGACTCCGATTCTTGATCATTCATAAATATAATATTTAAATTTTTGAACGATTTCCAGTATTCAATAACTTCTGGTAATAAAGGCGATTCATTATTTAATAGTTTTTTTTCTATTAGATTTGGCATAATTGTAATAAAATAGAAGAAATTTTTATCTGGGTAATTTTTTATTTCACTAAGTTTATACCTTTCGATATCATCATAAATATTAAACGATTTCATAATACTATCTATAGGCATTAATAAACTGTCTTCATATATAATTTTACAATTAGGTTCTAATGGACAATTATTTTTTTCATCCCAAGAATCATAAACTAAGTTAATTGTTTTTTTATTTAAATCGAAATTTATATCATTCTCTATTCTTTTTATTATATTTTCTGCAATAATCTGATGACATTTTAATGATGGGTGATGGTCTTTTGGCGGATTAATAAAATGTTCAAAATCATTATTTATAGTTAATCCTTCATTTTTATTCATCATATGTCTTATGCAATCATATATTTCATTATTATATTTTAACGGTATGAATCTATTATATAGCCATATATCATCTTTAATTAATTGCAAATAGTCTTCTTCCCAACATAAGATTAATGTCTTAATTCCTTTATCTTCATAAAAATGCATTGCATTTCTTACATCATTTAGAATTCTTTCTGATAAATCTTTTTTCCAATCCTCAAAAGAACATTTCTTTTCTTCAAGTAGCCATTCATAAAAAGTATTTTTGGTGCTGGGTTCGTCTACACAAAAATGATGATTTTCACCTTTAAAATTAAAGTAGTATCTATTTCTATGAGGTTGTGATGTTTGAATTATTATATATTCTATTTCATTATATGCAACTTTATCTTCAGCGAGCGATAAAATTGTATAATTATTTTCATTTTCTAAATTAAATAATTGATCTAAAAATTCTATAGTTTGTGTTTCGGAACCGCCATTTTTCTTAGATACAATTTCAAAGGTATTAAAATAATTTGCAACTAATCTTGGATATCTTAAAGTTGACATATATAGTCTATGAGCGTATGTTACTAAACTACCATCATATGTATCTGGTGCTGGTTCCTTTAGAGTTTCTAATCCAGAATAGTAATATAATCCTTGTCCCCAAGTAAACGAGCATCCACCAAAAATTATACCTTTCATCTTATAATAATTTTTTTTGTATAATTTCCTTATATTCTCTATTTACAATATAATTTCTAGTGCCATAATTATTTTCATAATCATCGTTATCATTTATAATATTTTCATTTGGATTATTAGCTAAATCATAATTAGATAAATCTCTATTAATTCTATTAATTATATTTTTTGCCATAACTCTATGACATTTTAATGATGGATGATGATCTTTTGGCGGATTTTCAAAATGATCATAATCACTATTTATAGTTAATTCACTATTTTCATTCATCATATATCTGATACAATCATAAATTTTATTATTATATTCTAAAGGTATAAATCTATTATATAGCCATATATCATCTTTAATTAATTGCAAATAATTATCTTCCCAACATAAAATTAATGTCTTAATACCTTTATCTTCATAAAATTTTAAAGTATTTTTTACCTTATTAATCCAATCTTTCTCATGTTCTTCTAACCAATTATCAAGAGAATAATGTTTTTCTTCTATTAGCCACTCATAAAAATTTGCTTTTGTACTTTGCTCATAAGTAAGAAATTTATTTTTTTGACCTTTATGTGTATAAAAAAATGGATTTCTTACTGGATTTGATGTTTGTAATATAATATATTCTACTTCATTGTAGCATAAAGAATCAGTTGTCAGATGTCCAAATCCACTTTCTAATCCAAATAATTGAGATAGAAAATTCATAGATGTTTCTTCAGAACCTCCATTTTGGTTCGATACTACTTCAAAAGTATTGAAATAATTTGAAACCAATCTAGGATACCTTAACGTTGCAGCATATTTTATATGAGCGGATCTTACTAAATTAGCATCATATGTATCTGGTGGAGGTTCCTTTAAAGATTCTAATCCAGAGTAGTAGTATAATCCTTGACCCCAAGTGAACGAACATCCTGCGAAAACTAAACCTTTCATTTTTTAAATTCTTCTTTATTTTTTAGATACCATTCATATGTAGCTTTTAGAGCATCTTCAATGCTTGTTTTTGGTTCCCATCCTAATACTTTTCTGATTTTGTCAGAATTAATTCTTCTTATTGGTATCATTGATGGTTTTCCTTGTATATATTCTATTGGGGTATTAAAATTTGCTAGTTTTTTGACAATATTTAAAACATCATTAACTGAGTATGTTGTGTTTGAGCCAACATTAAACACAGTATATTCTTCTTGTTTTTCCATTATTAATAATAATGCATCAACAAAATCATCAATAAATAGTATATCTCTTAATTCTGTACCATCACCCCATACTGGAATTGGATTCATTTGATCTGCAACCTTACGTATAGTCGCTGGTGTTACATGACATTTATTAAAATCAAATTTGTCGTGTGGGCCAAATAGATTAGCAGGTCTAACAACTACAGTTAGCATAGGATTTGGTACAAATTTTGAATACATTTCGCATTGAACCTCAGCGTATCTTTTCATCCAACCAACTGGGTAATAAATTGGAAATGGTTCGTCAAATAAAAAATCTGATTCTTTGACAGGCTTATCCTTTGTATCAGGATAAACAGAGCTAGAAGATAGAAATATATATTTTCCTACTTTATTTCTATATGCAGCATCAATAAGATAATTATTTATAACTACATTGCTAGTAACATGTGCTAATGGATCTAGTTGAGTATCAACAGCATTTGTAGTAAATGCTGCACAATGAAAAACAACATCCATACCTTTTGTTATTTCTAAACAATAGTCTCTACTGGTTAAATCTCCATGAAAATATTTAACATTATCATATAATATTCTAGGTGTAGTTTTATGTATAGATACAGATACGTTTTCGTATCCACTGCTAATTAATTTATTGGTTAAATTTTGACCAACTAATCCTGAAGCACCTGTAATTAAAATTTTTAATTCTTTATTCATGTTTATATTTATTTTTTATTTTGTTGCTCACTATAATATTTATATGTATTTTCTAATGCCTTATAAAATGTTGTATGAGGTAAAAGATTAAATTCTTTTTGTTTTTTAATATTCATTTGTCTTCTCATGTCACCATTTGGTTTTGTTGTATCCCATTCTACTTCTACATTTTTTTTACTTATATCTATTAAGTTGTGTATCATACTGTTAATTGTTATTTCTTCTCCTGAGCCAAAATTTATTGTGACATTTAATCTTTTTTTAAATAAATCTATGATAGCATTAGCAACATCTTCTCCATATACAAAATCTCTAATTGGTGTGCCATCTCCCCAAGCTGTAAGTTTACCATCTGATTCATATATTTTCTTAACCATAGTTGATATTACTGTACCATTACCAGAAAAATCATCATATTCACCAAATATATTAGCAGGTCTAATTATAGACCATTTATCATAATTGTATTGTTGTTTATATGCTGTTAACAGTAATTCTCCAAATCTTTTGGACCAGGATGGAAACCAATCAGCTTGTGATGGAAATAATTTCCAGAGATCATCTTCTATAAAGTTTTCTGATGGACCATATACACCAACAGAGCTAACAAAAATTAGCCATGTGTCATTTAAATAACACTGATTAATTATTTCTGTATTAATTTTAATTGATGGATATAAAAAATCTACTGGCTGATTTTTTGCTTTTAATGGAGAACCCTTAACTCCAAAACAGTTGAATACAGCATCAAATTTATAATTTTTAAATAGGTATTTTATATTATCTTCTATTAATAAATCTAGTTTTTCAAATATATAATTTTCGTTATATATTTCTTCCTTAGGCTCCATTTTATCTACTGCTATTACTTTCCAGTTTTTATTTAGACAGTTTTTAGTTAAATAAGAACCGACTAGACCACTAGAACCTGTTATTAATATTGTTTTCATATTTTGAATATAGTTTTTTTATTATATAATAAAAAATATTAAAAGTTATCTCTTTTCAATGTTTAAGCCTGACAAATCTATTAGAAAGTTTAGATCTGAATTATCTTTACTTTTTTCAATTATTTTTCTATTATTTTCCATAAATCTACTTTTATTATTAGCATAAAATTTTATAAAAAAATCTTTATTTTCATTTATTCTTTTAATTTCATTAGCGAATTTGAAGAGTCTTTCTCTGTGATTTAATTCTTTATCATAATCATGATTAATTACATCATCAAAAAAATCAAAATCATATTTTTTCTTAATTTCTTGTATATGATTAGGAGAAGCTAAAATAAGTGGAAATTGTAAAGCATAAAAGGCTTTAAATGATTTCTCTGAAATATGTATAAGATTTGAATTAAACTCTGTTTCTGTTGTTATATTAAAATAAGAATTTTCAAATGTTCTTTTATCATATGTTTTATTCCATTCTATATCACTATTAGTATCTCTATTATCAAACCAATTATATTCGGTTTCGTATTTACTCTTTTTTTGATCAATATTATTAAAATAAAAAATTTCAGGTAATAAGGAATCCATATCTTCTTCATTAAATACATTTGAATAGAAACCTCTATATGGCTTATTTTTCATTTCCCAGCCATTAACTAAAGACCAATCAACATCATTAAGAATATTATATTTTTTTAATAAGACAAGTAGACCATATCTATGAGGTCTTACTTTTCTATTTTGACACATAAAAAATTTACCTTCTTTTTCAATTTTGAAATCAATTTGACCGATACAACTTATTATAGGCGCAGCTATACTATTAGCTAATTTAACTGTTGAATGAGTATTTATATTACTATTTAATGATTTTTTAAATTCTTCTAATTTAGAATTATTATTAGATATCCATAATTGATTTTGATCTAATTCCATTGATTTTGTCCAATTATGTATTGTTATAAATGTTTCTTCTGTTTCAGATTCCTGCTCATTCATTATAACAATTATTAGATTTTTAAATTTTTTCCAATAATCTATGACTTCTTGAGGCATAGGTAATTGATTAGTATCAATTTTTTCTTTTATTTGTCCAGGAAGTAATGTGATAAAATAGAAGAATTTTTTGTCTGGATATTTTTCTACATCACTTAATTTAAATCTTTTAATATATTGTTCAGGAAATGTAAGAGAGTTTACCACACTATCAATAGGCATAAAATAACAATTTGTATATAATTTTTTACAATTTGGTTCATTTGGATAGTTTTTCTCATCATTGAAATTATCATAAACCAAATTGAAAAAATCATTGATTTTTTGCTGTTCTATAAGATTTTCTGTTTTTATTTGTTTTTGTAATTGTTCTTGTGACTGTGGTTGTTCTTGTGATTGTGATAATTGATGTATATATTCTATCTCAATGTCTTGAGTAATCAAATTATTAAAAAAAGTAATATCATAATCAAGATTTATCTTTTTTATTTTATTAAGGTTCTCTTCAAATCTTTTTTGATTATTTTTATAGAAATTAATAAAAAAATCTTTATTTTCCTGAATTCTTTTAACTTCCTCTACAAATTTAAATAATCTATCTCTAGAATTACTGATATTATCATAACTGTGGTTAATTATATCATCAAAGAAATCGAAATCATATATTTCTTTAAGAGTTCTGATATGATGCTTTGATGCTAATATTAATGGAAATTGAAATCCACAAAATGGCTTAAAAGATTTTTCAGTTATATGAATATCTTCAGAATTAAATTTCGTTTCAGTAGTTATATTAAAATAAGAATTTTCATATGATTTTTGTATAAAAGGTATATTTTGATTTTTATCGTTAAATCCGGTGAAGTCTAATTCATATTTACTTTGTTGTCTATTTATATTTGAAAAGAAAATCATTTCATTTCGAAAAATATTCATATCAAGATTTGTAAATATTTCTGAATAATAATCATCTATTTTATAACTTTCTTTGAAACACACACCATCTACTAAAGACCAATCTGTATCATATAATAAATTATATTTTTTCATTAATACTAAGAGTGCATATCTATGCACTCTTAATGATTTGTTATGACATAAAAATAAATTTTCTTTTTCTTTTATGAAGTTTACACTAAAATTTGATAGAGCGTATCCAGATGCCCTTGATGTGTGAGTATTTATTTTGCTATTTAAGTTTTTTTTAAATTCACTTAAATTACTATTATTATTGATTATCCAAAATTGATTAGGATCTAAATTTCTAGATTCAAGTATTTTATCTAAAAAAATGAAACATTCTTTAGACTCAGACTCACATTGATTTATGAAAATTATTTTTAGATTTTTATTACTTTTTAATAATTCAATTACCTCATTTGTTAGTGGTAATTCATTTTTTGAAAAAAATGAATTAGTATAAGAATGTCTAAACCATTGTAGATAATAAAAATTCTCATTTGGATATTTTATTATATCTTCAATTCTAAAATTTTTATAATTATTAAAATCAAAATCTTCAAGTACTTTGTAGCTTACCCTCCAAGATGATGGTTCGTGTGTATAAAAATATTTTTGACCGTTAGGATTTGGATTTTCGTTATTTATTTCCCAATCATCATATACTAAATTTAAATACATACTCATATACAAATTTTAGTTTTTATTTATATATAGCTGCTTATATGTCCAAATGAATTAAACTGTCAAAAAAATTGTAATCATAATCAAGATTAAGTTTTGATATTTTATTGAAATTCTCTTCAAATCTTTTTTTATTATTTTTATAGAAATTGATAAAAAAATCTTTATTTTCCTGAATTTTTTTTACTTCTTCAACAAATTTAAATAATCTATCTCTGTTGTTTTTGATATTATCGTAATCATGATTAATTATATCGTCAAAGAAATCAAAATCATATATTTCTTTGACTTTTTTGATATGATGTTTTGATGCTAGTATTAAGGGAAATTGATAAGCCCAAAATGGAATGAATGTTTTTTCTGTTATATGAATATCTTCAGAATTAAAATATGTTTCTGTGGCAATATTAAAATATGAATTTTCAAAAGTTTTTGGTAAATATGTTGACCTCCATGGTATATTTAGATCATCGTCAAACCAAGTAGTATCTTCTTCATATTTACTCTTCTTTTTATCAATTTTAGTAAAAAAAGACATTTCAGATTGAAGTTGTCTCATATCATAATCTGTTAGTAATTTTGAATAGAGATCATTAATTTTGGTTGAATTCTTTAATCTTTGAGCATCTAGAAATGACCAGTCAGTATCATCTAAAATATTATATTTTTTTAATAAAGTTAATAGAGTATATCTTTGTATTCTTGCTGAACGATTATGATTTAAAAATATATTTTCTTTTTTCGTTATAAAATCGATTTTTTTTCTTTCTGTCATCTCAAATCCTAATGCCTGGGTAGTATGTGTATTTATTTTGCTATTTAAGTTTTTTTTAAATTCACTTAAATTACTATTATTATTGATTATCCAAAATTGATTAGGATCTAAATTTCTAGATTCAAGTATTTTATCTAAAAATATAAGACATTCTTTAGGTTCTATTTCACAATGATTCATGAATATTATTTTTAGATTTTTATTACTTTTTAATAATTCAATTACCTCATTTGTTAGTGGTAATTCATTTTTTTCAAAGAACGAATAAGTAAATGAATGTCTAAACCATTGCATATAATAGAAATTTTCATCTGGATATTTTATTATATCTTCAATTTTATAATTTTTATAATTATTATAGAAAAAAGATCGAATCGTACTATCACTATTTACCCAAGATGATGGTTCGTGAATATAAAAATTTTTTTGACCGTTAGGATTTGGATTTTCGTTATTTATCTCCCAATCGTCATATACTAAATTTAAATACTTATTCATAGTTTTGTTTTAATTTAAAATGATAAATCTCACCTCCACCACAAAAATGTATAGTTGGATATCTATGAATTAATTCAAATCCATTTTTGGTAGCAGCTGACATTAGTTTGTCAGTACGATTATTATTTACAATTAATAGAATGTCAGCATCTTCTGTTATCTTACTGGTTATGTTATCAAAAAATTCTATATGAATTTTACAATTATCATCAACTCCCATTCTCACGTCAATATTCCATTTTAGTATCTCATTTGTAGATGTTTTATTTTCATATTCTAACCTAGATTTTGTATATTCTTCTAGATTAAAATTACATGGTCCATTTCCGACGACTAAATCAAATAAATGTTCAACTGGTAATGACTTTACATTATCACTTATATATCCAAACACTTTATCTGAAACATTGTTATTTTTTGCATTATATAAGCAGTTTTCAATTGCTAAAGGAAGTATATCACTAAAATGTATATTTTCGCATATATTGTTTCCTAACATATCAAAACCAATAATACCAAATCCAGAACACCACTCATATGCGTGCTTATATTTCTTTTTTAAATCTTTTTGTAATATATCTATGAAATCAAATCTTGCAGAAGAACCTCCACCATCCAATTGTGACGGATAAATTAAATGTATTCCAGAATCTAAAGTTATTTCTATATCTGGTTCTTTATTAATGAATTGTTGATTTTTTAGTTTGATTGCTGTGCTTGACTCAATTGTAGTTGGCTCAATTGTAGTGGTTGGTTGAATTATTGTTTTTTCAATTTGCCAATTTATTAAACTATCAAAAAAATCATGATCATAATTAAGATTCATATTTTTCATTTTATTGAAATTTTCTTCAAATCTTTTTTGATTATTATTATAGAAAGTAATAAAAAAATCTTTATTTTCCTGAATTCTTTTTACTTCTTCAACAAATTTAAATAATCTATCTCTATGATTACTAATATTATCATAATCATGATTAATTACGTCATCAAAAAAGTCAAAATCATATATTTCTTTAAATTTTTTGATATGATGTTTGGATGCTAATATTAATGGAAATTGATAAGCACAGAATGGTTTAAATGACTTTTCTGTTATATGAATCTCTGGTGAATCGAAGAATGTTTCTGTGACAATATTAAAATATGAATTTTCAAAAGTTTTTTTATTGTAGATTTCGCCCCATTTTATATTATTTTCATCATCAAACCAATCATATTCAGTTTCATATTTACTTTTTTGTCTTTTTATTTGATTAAAATAATTTATTTCTGTTTGTAATAAATTTATATCATAATCTGTAAAAACTTCAAAGTATCGAACATTATCTGAATGATTAATCATAGACCAATCTGTATAATCAATTATATTATATTTTTTTAGTAAACATAAAACGCCATATCTGTGTGATTTTGGTGATCTATTATGACATAAGAAAATATTCTCTTTTTTTGTTATAAAGTCTAAATCTATCATATGCTGTTTTAATGCGTATCCTGTTGCCCTAGTTATATGAATATTAATTTCACTATTTAATTCATTTTTATGATCTAACATTTTACTACTATTACTAATGAGCCAAAATTGTTTAGGATCTATATCATAAATTTTAAGAATTTTCTCTAATTGAATTAAGCTATTTTTATTTTCTGCTTCTTGCTCATTTATAAAGATTACTCTTAAATTTTTATTGTTTTTTATTAATTTAATTACATAATCACTAATAGGTAATATGTTATTATCGATGGACAACCATCTTATTTCCCTATTCCACATTATATAATAAAAATTTTTATCTGGATTTTTTTCAACTTCTTCAATTCTATAATTTTTATAATTATTATAGTTGAATGTTCTCATTACATGATCACCGACTGCCCAGGAATTTTCTTTTGTAAAAAAATATTTTTCACCATTTGGATTTGGCTCATTTTTGTCTAGTTTCCAGTCATCATAAACAAAATTTAAAAAGTCACCCATTTTCCTGTTCCGTAATGCGGCCATTTATTTTTATAATCATACCAAATAACATCACTTGGTATATCTCTTTTAATTCCACCCCAAGTTTCAATTGTTGGTGTATTTGTTGATACTCCATTATCTTCTACTACAAATCGAATTGGTAAGTTAAAATTGATAGCATATTTATGCATTTCATAAAAATTACCAGTTTCAAATGCCATATCTCCAATAAAACACCATACTATATCATCATTTTTTTCTCTTTTATTTGACAATGCCACTCCAACAGCGATAGCAATTGAAGAACTAACAATTGCAGTTGAATAAAATTTTTTTTCTTTATTTACAATAGTTATGGAATGACCTTTTAGAATTTCATTTTCTAGCCAGTCAGGAGAAATACCTTTAATTAAAGCGTGATAGTGTGATCTCCAAGTTGAAAAAACCCAATCACTGTGTTTTATTCTTTTACTTATTTCTATTAATTCATCTTCATTTCCGTTACTTAAATGTATTGGACCTTTAATCTTTCCTGTCTCCCAATAGCTAACCATTTTATTCTCAAAAGTAATTAATTCATCTTTTGTATAATTTGCTTCTTTTACTATAGGGTATTGTTCTAAATTTTTAATCATATTATATATCTCTTTTTTGTAATATTGGATTGGTAGTCGGCCACTCCATATTAAATCTAGAATCATTCCATTTTATAACTCCTTGTGCATCAGTATCTACATATTCATCTTTATAAAATAGATTGTAATGAAATATACAATCTGTTAATGCATAGTGACCGTTTGCAAATCCTGGTGGAACTAAAACTTGATTTCTATCTCTTTCTGATAGAATGAAAGATTCCCAGATTCCATAGGTTGGTGAACTATTTCTAACATCTAATACTACTAAATATATTTCACCAACAACTGCTTGTACTAACTTCCATGTTTTATCATCATAATGTAATCCTCTTAATACTCCTTTATATGATCTGGAAAATCTTCCGTGAATGCTAATCTCACTTTTATCATAATGTATTTGCTTCATTACAGGGTGCTCTTCTGAATGAAAGGTCGTAAATATTTCACCTCTAAATTCCCTAAATATAGATGGTATGTATGTTATAACATTGTAGCCAAAATTTTTAGATGGTTTTTCTTGAAAATCGTTCCATTTGTTCATAACTTTTATGTTGGATTTGTGTAGCCAAGAGGAAACCCATTTCTAAACTCAGATGACATCTTTGGAATTATGATCCTATAGGTTTTCATTAATTCTAAAATACCATCATCTAAATTATACTTTGGTTTCCAGCCTGTTGCCTCTATTTTTTTATTAGAGACAATATAATTTCTTTTGTCAGGATCTTTGTAAAATGTTGAATAATTTATAGCAAAATCTGGAATATATTTTTTTATAATATCTAATAATTCATCTTTTGATAGGTTAGCATCACTTAAGCCAACATTATATGAATTGTTTTTCATTATATTATAATTTTCTAACGAATATGCAAATACACTACCAACATCTTGAATATGTATAAAATTTCTTTTGAAATCTTTTTCAAATACTACAATATATTTATCTGTCATAGCTTTATAGACAAATTCATTAACCAATAAATCTGTTCTCATTCTTAATGATGTTCCAAAGACTGTTGCTAGTCTAAAGCAAATAGCAGAAGTATTTTCTCTTAACACATTCTCAGCGGCAACTTTAGTTTCGCCATAAACCGAGATTGGAGTTAAAGGAGATTCTTCTGTGCATTCAGTATTTTCTTCACCTACACCATAGCCACTGTTTGTGTTTGGAAAAAGTATCAATTGATTTTTACTAATAGATTGTATTATATTTGTTATTTGTCTATAATTAATTTCCCAAGCTAAATTTGGATTATTTGCGCAAGCTGGGAACCCGACAATTGCAGCTAATGGAATTATTACATCATGTTTTTGTATCTCATCTATCAGTAACTTTTCATTTCTGACATCACCATAAATAAAATTATAATTTTTATTTGATGTAAATTCTAGTGCTGATATTTGATTGAATAATAAATTATCTAGAACAGTTACATTATGCCCTTCTTCTAGCATTTTTCGTGTGATAATAGAGCCAAGATACCCTGCACCACCTGTTATTAATATTTTCATGATTTTATATATTAAAACTATTGTGTTTGGTTTTTATTTTTTTACTATATAAGTAGATTAATAAATATGAGTAAACCAAGAATTTTTACCTTTGGCTGTAGTTTTACTGATTATAGTTGGCCGACTTGGGCGGATATTATTTTATATGGCAATTTAGGATATAATCTTGGTAGATCAGGAGCAGGTTATGATTATATATTATATCGTATAGTTGAAGCTGATAGAAAATTTAAGTTTACGCAAGATGATATAATTATAATTGTTCTAACTCAACCAATCAGACTTGATATCCTTCTTAATGATGAAAATGATTTATATTGGATAACTAAAGGTAATGCACTTTCACATTTTTCTGATTATAATGATAAAATATTTTCTATAGACGGTTTATTATTCAAATCATATAATAATATTATACTAATGAATCAATATCTCAGCAGTAAAAGGTTGAATTATATTTTTGGATCAATAAGTGATTTATTTGAGTCTCCTGAGGGTATAAACAATATATTACTAGATAATATATTGTATGAGACAAATGAATTAATTACTTATGTTAAGCAAAATATAGAAATAAAATTAATGTCGTTTGATAAATATTTATCGGTAGATGGAAAATTATGGGATTTTACTAAGATATATGAATTTGAAAAATTCAATGATTATCATCCACGACCGCGTATGTATTTTAATTGGATAAATGATGTATTATTGAAATGTGTTGACATAGATGTTAAAGCAACCATAGAAGATATAGAAAATATTGAAAATGCGATAGATGATATTAAGTATCTTAATGAATTAGGTGAATTAATAAAAAAATATCCTAATTTTTATAGCCATAGAATTTATGATGGCTATATTTCAGCTAAACGATTTATTTAAACTTTATTTTTTAAAAAAGGAAATAGAATATTATCACACCAATTTGATACTCCTAATTTACCTGGATGAAAGCCATCATTAGAGAAATATAATTTACCTTCATTTAGTTTTTTTCTTTCCTCATATGTAATATTTTTTACTTCATGCCTAGGTATACCTAATAGTGTGTGTATATATTCAAACATACCTTCTGTAATTATATTATTGAAGTCTAACTGCTTATATAAATAATTTATGATTTGATGATTTTTATTTTGTTCTATATCTTGATACACAAAATCCATAAAAAATTGTTGAAAAAATTTTATGTTATGAAGTTTGCAAAAATTTTGCAACATGATTATATTTTCTAGACTACTATGTGTTTTTCCAACTCCACCATAATATCCATCCAGTAAATAGTATTGTTGAACAAAATCTAATTTACAATCACTTCCATCTACTGTAAAATACCAGCCACCTTCTGGATTATAATCAAAAAAATCGCCTGATTTTGTTTTAAAATAATTTGGATATTTTACTTGATTATTTTTCAAATCTAAGAATTGACTTGTCATTCCACCTTGAAAGTTCGGCCATCCTTTAACCATTTCTTTTATTATATCTTTGTTGTCTATATACCATGCTTTTCTATATGTACCACTCCACATAACAACCACTATTATTTCATCTTCTTTTATACCTGATTGTAGAGCATCCGTTATGGCAAGAGTGACTTTTTTTTGTATCATTTCTTGTCCTTGACTTCTGTATCCAGTATGTTCATATGTTAAATTTGGATTGTAGATTTTTAACCAATTAGTTAGATTAGTTATCCAACTATCTTCATCAGAGTAATGGCTAAAACTACATCCGCCAGTGATTAAATGTTTAAGCATGGTGAAAACTTTTTTTATATTTTATAATATTAGTAAAAAAAAAAGTTTAAAAATTAATTCTGACATACTATCTGTTATATATAAGTAAATGAATAAACTTTGGACATATGGATGTAGTTGGACTTATTCAAGACCTCATGAGGAAGACCTGGGTATTATATTTTGGCCTAGTTTTGTTGCTGAAGAACTCAATTTAGATTTAAAAAATAGAGCATATGGTGGACTTGGTGATTCTTCAATACAAAGACTTATTTCTGATTTACCAAAAATTAATAAAGGTGATATTGTGATTTTTCAATTTTCATATAGTAATAGATTGGATTTACCTTATCTTAATAATGATGGTGATGTATGGAACTCTTGCTATATTGAAATGAATTCACTAGAAAGAAATGAAAAACAAATAAAGTATATGGACTTTGTAATGGCATATGATACTGAATTACTATTAAAAAATTTTCAATATGTATCATTAATTTTTGACTATTTAGAAAAAATTATCGGAGTAATTGTTAGATATTGGTTTTTACATTTATCTGCTAATTATGAAAATTTTATAAAAAGAAAAATAACTACAAATAGAAATAGAAATATTGTGTTTTTTAGCGAACATAATGATTTATTTGCATATGCTGCTAATAATTTTATTAATGATAACAAACTTAGAATTTCAGATTATAATTATAATAGATCAGATTTAGAATATTTGAGGTATGATAGTCATCCAAATCAAGATGGACAGCAATTAATAGCAAAGTGTGTGATAGATTCATTTAAAAAAAAATTAATATAAGTGTTCATAATAGGAATTTCAGCATATTATCATGATTCATCTGCATGTTTATTTGAAGATGATAAATTAATTTTTGCATGTGAAGAAGAAAAATTTTCTGGTATTAAACACGATAATTCATTTCCAAAAATGACAATTAATTATATTTTCGAAAAATATAATTTAAAAAAAGAAGATATAGAATGTGTTTGTTACTATGAGAATCCCATATTAAGACTAAAAAGAAAAAAATCTTTTTTTAAATCTATTAAAAATATAATAAAGGTCTGGTTTAATCTTAAAAAAGTATCAAAAAGCACACACTATACCAATCATCACTTATCACATATGACCTATTCTTATTTAAGTTCCAATTTTGATAAGTCTGTTATAGTTTCAATAGACGGTGTAGGAGAAACTCAATCATTATCAATAGGTTATGGTTTTGGTGGTAAAATTGTTCAAATAAAAACTTCAGAATATCCACATTCAATTGGCTTATTTTACTCTGCAATGACGGCATTTTTAGGATTTAAACCAAATGAAGGTGAATATAAAGTAATGGGATTAGCATCCTATGGTAATTCAAGCACTTATTATGAAAAAATTAAAAAATTGTTAGTATACGATAATAATGGTGGTATCTTATGTGATATGAATTATTTCAATTGGGATAAATCATCTACACTTATGTTTAATCATAAATTAGAAGAATATTTAAATATAGAATGTAGGCTACCTAATACTAAACTTGAAGATAAACATAAAGATTTAGCAGCCTCAGTTCAAAGAGTATATGAGGAAGTTTTCTTCAGCATTATTTCTTATGCTAAAGATATTTCTAAGTATGATAGAATTTGTCTTGGTGGCGGATGTGCATATAATGGTTCTGCAAATGGAAAAATTGTAGAGAATGGTTTATATAAACATATTTGGATACCACCTGCACCTTCTGATGCTGGTTCATCAATTGGTTCATGTCTAAACTATTTAACAAATAAACTTGGACGAAGCATTAGAATTAGTGCAAATCCTTTTCTTGGCCCATCGTTTACAGAAGATGAAATTTATAATGTTATCTCTAGCACAGAATCTATAACATATTCTAAGCACTCTGAAAATGCTCTATTAGAAAAAATATCAAAAGAACTTAATTCTGGGCTGGTTGTTGGTTGGTTTCAGGATAAAATAGAATTTGGTGCAAGAGCTTTGGGTAATAGATCCATATTAGCTAATCCAACTTTACCTAATATGAAAGATAGAATTAATGCGGTAATTAAAAAAAGAGAAGGATTTAGACCATTTGCACCTATGGTTTGTTATGATAAGCAATCTATCTATTTTGAATCAAATGAATTCATACCTTATATGAATCAGGTGGTAAAAGTTAAATCTGAGTATAAAGATAAATTACTTGCAGTCACTCATGTAGATGGTACAGCTCGTGTTCAATCAGTTACACCATATAATTCTATTTATAAACTGTTAATAAAATTTGAGGAAAAAAGTGGTTATCCAATTCTACTTAATACATCATTTAATATTAAAGATAAAACTATGGTTTTAACACCACAAGATGCAATGGACACATTCCTAAACACTGATATGGATATATTGGTTATGAATAATTTTATAATAAAAAAAAACAAAATAAAATGAACATTTTTAAATGGATTAAGAAAAGAATTGAAAAGAATAAACGTAAAAAACAATTTGAAAAAAAATTAGAAGAATTAAGGAAAAGAGATCCTTTTATTTATAATCATTAGAATATGAAAGAAAGAAAATATTTACCCACACTATCTGAATTAATTGATAGATTAAGTATATGTCAATTAAAAGAAGTTTTTATTCCTGAACATAAGGATGAATATGCTCAAGAAATACAAGATATATTACATGATATTGATATATGTCTAGAAGAAACTAAAGAGATAACATCTGAGACTATCAGAGCAATAGTAGTATTATCTCAAATGAATTTACATATTTGGTATAATGAAGCCAATTATAGAAAAGGTATTAAAGATGGTAATAACTTGGAGTTAACACATGGATTAAATGGAATAAGAAATACTGCTAAGAATAAAATTCAGGAATGGATTGGCGGTAGAAAAGATTATAAAATAGATTGCTTAGCATCTGAGTTTAAAGATTGGGAGATAAGTTGGAATTCTAAAAAAGACAAATGAAATCACTAAAACATTGGACAACTGACAATTTTGAAGTTTCTTCATATAAATATAATCTATCTGAAAGAGTTAATAAAACTTATAACGGCTCAGGTTCAGATAATACTGGATTATGCACATATACCTATAATGAATTGGGTTTTAGAGGTGATTCGATATATAAAGAAGGTTTCAGAGTTATGTCTATTGGTTGTTCCATAACAGAAGGTGTAGGTGTTAATAATAATGAAACTTGGACCTCAAAATTTTGTAGTCATATACCTAATGGTGTTAATCTTAATTTTGGATTCGGTGGTAGAAGTAACGATTATATTTCTAGATGTTTAATTTCATTCTATGATTTAATTAAGCCGAATTTAGTATTAATAATGTATACCGAAATGCATAGAAGAGAGTTCTTTACAGAAAATGGCGGTATAGAACCGTTTCATATAAATAAATGGGGATATTTCAATGAAACATCAGAAGGCTTAGAACAATATGATGCTTTATTAAGATTATCTAATAATGAAAACGATTTTCAGAACTGGTACAAAAATCATTTACTTATCAAATTTTTTCTAGAGTCTAAGAAATGTAATTGGTTATGGAATGGTTCTTTCATTAAAAATAATTTTACTGATGAATTTAGATTTGACGGTGATTATTATCCTTATATTGATTTTGGTGTAGAAGGTGTACATCCAGGACCAAAAACAAATGAAAAATACGCATTAAATCTTTTTAATTATATACATATAAATTATAGAGATTTTTTATCTATTCATTAAACATTTTTTTTATTATATCATATAATATCATATGATTTATTTATTTACAGGCCAACCAGGCTCAGGAAAAACTTCTATTGGTGGATTATTAGCCTCAAGTATGAAGAATGTTATACATATTGATGGTGATGACCTAAGACTTATATTTGATAACAATGATTATAGTGAAAGTGGTAGAAGAATTAATATAGAAAGAGCGCATGATATAGCATACTTTCTAAGTAAAAAAAATATTAATGTCATAATAACAATGGTTTCTCCTTTTAGAGATTTAAGAGATAGACTTAGATTAAAATTGACTAATATTGATTTTATTGAAATTTATGTGCATACATCTGATCTTAGAGGAAAAGAAAACTTTTTTGTTAAAAATTACGAGAAGCCCTTAGATAATTTTATAGATTTAGATACAACTAATAAAACAGTCGAAGAATCTTTTGAAATTTTAAAAAAATCATTGAAAAATAATGATTTTAATCAATAATGACTTGATTTGGTTATCTGTTCCAAGATGTGCTAGCTACTCTATTGAATCAGCTTTATTTTCATCAGATTTAGATATAAAATACGCTGGTAATCATGATAAATTATTAGAGATAGAGTCTAAGGATAGTAGATATTCTGCACATTTACATTCCACAATAGAATATCTTTATAAATATTTTGGATATAAAGAAACTATCTGTATTTCAAGAGATTGGTTAAAAAGATTACTTAGTGCATTTCAGTATATGTTTACATGTGTTGCTAAAGATGGTTTTACATCAATCGTTAATTTTGAAGATTTGAGTAATGATTTTATTTATCAGAATTTTGATATTGATTTTTCGAATAAATTATATTCAGATGATATCGATGATAAAATTTATTGTTATTCAAAATTTGTAAAAGAAGATATTGAAGAAATAAAAAAAAAATCTGTTAAATATATTTCTGTAAAAGCACTTTCTTCACAAAATTATTATAAATCTAATCAAAAATGCACTTATGAATTTGATATAACAGAATTAGACAAATTTGAAGAATTTATAAGAAATAGATATAATGTTGATTTTAATCTAAAAAAACTAAATGAATCTAAAAAAATAAATAGTAAAATTGTTATTGATGATGAACTGAAGAACTGGCTTTGGAAAGTTTTCGAATATCCATTTCAAAGAAAAATTACACTTATCTAATGAACTTAAAGCCGTTAATATATAAAAATTATTGAAAATAAAATTATAAAGTAAAATATGAAAATATTATTGATTGTTCCACAACTTTGAATCTTTTTGAATTATTGATTAAAAAATTAAAATAAGAATATATTAACAAATCTAACTACGGGTGTATATGTTTTTTATATATGCAAATAAAAAACATTATGGTAATTTATAAAATCACAAATCTTATTAATAATAAATTTTATATTGGACAGGATATTAAAAATGATGATAAATATTTTGGTTCTGGAAAGCTTATTATATCAGCAATAAAAAAATATGGTAAAGAAAATTTTAAAAAAGAAATATTAGAATATTGTACCGATGAAAATCAAATGGATGAAAGAGAAATTTTTTGGATTAAAGAACTTAATGCTACAAATAGAAAAATTGCATATAATATTTGTGAAGGTGGTAAAACATATAGAATAATGAGGGGTGAAAATCATCCTTGGTTTGGTAAACATCATACAGAAGAATCAAAAAAAATAATAAAGGAAAAACGAAAATCACAAAAGATGTCAGATGAACAAAAAGATGTTCTTAGGAAGAAATGGAAAGGTGATGAAAATCCTGGTAAAAATAAATCAAAAGAAACAATAAAAAAACTTAAAGATGCTGCAAAAAAATTAAATAGAAACGGTGAAAATCATCCATATTATGGAAAAAAACATTCAGAAGAAACTAAAAAACATTGGAGTGAAATAAGAAAAGGTAAAAATACTGGTATAAATAATGCAATATCTATGAGATATTTTATAGAAGACCCCAAAGGTGAAATATTAAATATTGAAACAAAGAAAAATGTTAAAGAATATTTAGGATGTAGTGATAATTTTTTTAATTCTAAAAAATATAAAAAATATAAACTTATTGGTAAAGAAAAAATACATGAAAATAAAGAAAAATAAAGAAGAATAAAGAAAATAAATGAAAATTTTACTAATTTGTCCTCATTTATCAACTGGAGGGCAACCTTCTGTTGCACTAAAAAGAATAGAATCTTTAATAAAAGATAATGATGTATATTTGATAGAATACAGACAAATCGCTTGGAGCTTTGTTGTTCAAAGAAATAAAATAATAAAATTATTAGGTGATAAATTTATTTCACTTGGAAATGTTTGGGGTGATAATGAAGAAATTAGAGATAAATTTATAGAAATTGTTGAAAAGATTAATCCAGATATAATACATATGGAAGAAATTCCTGAAAAATTTATATTTGGAATGCGAGAAGAGCATATTCAATGGTTATATAGAGATGCTAGAAAATATAAAATAGTTGAAACTACACATACTTCAACTTTTAATGTTAATGATAAAAAATATTTTCCAGATAAATTTATCTTTGTATCACCTTATTCTGCTCAGGAATATAGTAAATTTGGAATACCCTATTCTGTAGTTGAATATCCTACTGAAAAATTAGAAAAAAACAAAAGTCAATCTATCAAGCATCTTAATCTGGATCCTGAATACTTTCATGTTTTAAATGTCGGATTATTTACAAGAGATAAAAATCAAGGGTATCTTTTTGATATTGCAAAAAAATTATACGATTATAAGATACATTTTCATTTTGTTGGAAATCAGGCTGATAATTTTTCTGATTATTGGAAACCAATAATGGAAAAAAAACTGGATAACTGTTTTATTTATGGTGAACGTGAGGATGTAGAATTATTCTATCAGGCATCTGATTTATTAGTTCATCCTTCAATTTTAGAACTTAATCCACTAGCAATAAAAGAAGCAACTTCATATGATTTACCGGTTTATTTAAACAATTTACCAACATATATCAACATGTATGATTCATATAAAAATGTTAAATATTTGAGTATGGATGTTGATAATGATGCTCAAATGATTCTTGATCATTTTAATATAAAAAGAAAGGATGATAATAAGACTTTTGGTAGTTTATTAATAGATGAATATAAAAATGTATTAGGTGATACTAATAGATATGAACCTGAATATTTGGAGTATAATATAAATTTCACAGATGGTGCTAGAATAGAGGTTTTAGGTACAACTAAATTAAAATTTGGTGTTGAGATATTGGATAAAAATACTAATGATTTAATATACAAAACTGAGTTAGCTGCAAATACTTGGTGTGCAACTAACGCAAAATATTATAAAGAATATAAAATCAATATTAAACATGAAAATACACTGTTATTAACACATAATTTCGATCTTAGAGATAAAGATGTCTTAATTCAATTAGATAGTAAATCAATTGGTGATACTTTAGCTTGGACACCTTATGCAGAGGAGTTCAGGAAAAAACATAATTGTAAAGTTTATCTTTCTACATTCCGAAATGATTTTTTTAGAGATCAATATAAAGATATTACATTTGTAGAACCTGGCTATAATAATCCAGATATTTATGCTAAATATACCATTGGTTGGTATCAACCGATGGATATAAATAAAAATCCTTATGATTATAAAAAGCAACCAATGCAAAAAACTGCGAGTGATATATTGGGATTGGAATACAAAGAAATTAGACCTCAATTAAGAATTCCAGAAGGCGTAAGACCATTAAAAGAAAAATATGTTTGTATAGCACAATTTTCAACCGCAAATACTAAACATTGGCATTATCCTTGCAAAGATAGTAATAAGGGATGGCAAATATTAGTTGATTGGTTAAATGCTCAAGGATATAAAGTGATGATTATAAGTAAACAGAAAACTAATTTACAAAATGTTATTGATAAAACTGGTGACTTTCCAATCGAACATAGAATTAATGAAATTAAACACAGCGAATTTTTTATAGGTGTTGGTTCTGGCTTAAGTTGGCTCGCTTGGGCAATAGGTAAAAAGGTGGTTATGATTTCTGGTTTCTCAAATCCTATTTGCGAATTTCAAAATGATAATATCAATGTACACAATTTTAATGTATGTAATGGTTGCTTCAATAAATATGCATTCGATAGAGGTGATTGGAATTGGTGTCCAGAACATAAGGATACAGAAAGACAATTTGAATGCTCTATCAATATAACACCAGAAATGGTGGTAAATAGAATTTTAAGTTCAAAATTAGTTGAGAATAAAATTCTATTTGATTTTAACAAATATAACATATCAATTAAATTAAATGGTGATGATATTAAAGTTTATTATAACAAAGAAGAAAACAAAATTTTGTTAAACTATAGTAATGAACAAGATACACCAGCAATTAACGTTGATATTAAAAATCCAGACTCAAATAAAATATATCATACATTAGCAGATTTTAAACTAAGTAAACAATATACATTATGGTGCATACCAAAAACTGAACTCCATAAAGAAACAGATAAAATATTATTATCTTTTTACGAAAAAGATAAGATTTTGGATATGGAATTTGAATTATAAAATTTTATATATAATGGAAGAAAAAAACCATTGTATATGAGCTATATTAAAATTCAAAAGATAAAAAAAGAACAAGTTAAAAATCTAATTGAATTACCAGAGAAAGGTTATGTTTATTTAGGTTATGACGATACCACCGTAGGTGGAGATGGTCAAGGTCTCTGGATAATTGATGATGATGGTACAGTATTTTATGTATTAAGTGGAACTGGTTCAGCACCAACTATTACCAGCATATCTCCTGCTGGAAGTTCCTTCGTAGGTGATACAATAACAATTAACGGTACCAATTTTATTAACGGCTCTACCATAGTAACATTTGGTAGTGCATCTGGTACAACAGTAAATGTTTTATCAACAGGTCAATTAACTGTTGTAGTACCTAATAATTTAGGATCAGTTTCAGTTGTTGTAACTACATCATATGGTGTAAGTAACTCTTCTAGCTATACAATTAATTATAGAGATATAAAACCTGTTATAGTTCCACCAATAATACCTGCAAGTGCATCTATTGGTTCTACTATAACCATAGGTGGATACAACTTTGTACCAGGCAGTACTATCACATGGTTTAATGCTACTACTGGTGAAACAAGTGCAACAAGTTCAACAGTTTTATCAGCAGTGGTACCATCTATGGCAACTGGATACACCATAGTATATTTAGAAACACCTTATGGTAAAAGCTCACCACCAATTGAGTATCTTGTTTCAGATAATAATCCTACATTTACTGGATTTTTTCCAACTTATGGATATATTGGTGATACAATTGCTATATCAGGAACTAACTTTAGGCAAGGACAAATACAGGTTCGATTTGGTAGTACACCAGCAACTGATATTACAGTAGTTACACCAGCATATATAACAGCAAAAATTGCAACTGGTACTCCACTCGGCGATACAAATATTAGAGTTCAAAATTTATCATTGTCTGGATTTACAATTTCAGGTTCAACTGCTGGCTTACTTCCAGCTGTTTATTCAATTTTATCAACGGGTGCCACTATTGGTCAAACAGTTACGGTAACTGGTACTAATTTTAATGGAACAGTTTCTATTTCATTTAGTAATGAAGTGGCTACTATACTTTCACAAGAATCAGCAACTCTTTCTGTATATTTAAGTAGTAATTTAGTACCTGGTGTTAATTCTGTGGTGGTTAATAATCAATATGGTTCATCTACACCTTTTGATTATACTATCTCTCAAACAGGCTCAGGGCCAATAATAACAAGTTTTAATCCTACTTCGGCATATAGAGGAAGACCTGTAAACTTAAACGGAAGTAATTTTAAAGTTGGAAGTGGAAATCTTGTTTATTATGGTAATGTTGCAGCTCTTGTTAGTGCTGATGCAACAACAATTCTTGTAAAAACTCAAATTGCAGCATCTTCACCAACAGGAACAGTAGATGTTAAAATTATTAACACTTCTGGTAGTTATACTAAATCAGGATTTGTGATTACTCCATCTGGATCAACACCCACTATAACATCAGTTTCGCCTGTTTATGGTAAAGCAGGAGACACTGTTCATGTTTATGGTACAGTATTAAGTGGTAGTACAATTACATTTGGTACATCATATTCTGGCTCAGGTACAACAACTACTACAATAAGTGATACACATTTAGTAACAACTATACCTTCAGGACTTGTAAATGCAGGTCAAAATAAACTTGTAAACGTGTATGCAACTGGTACTAATGGTACATATACTTATACACCTTTCGAAATTTATTCTGCACCAACATCATATCCTAGCATTCTATCTTTTACACCAATATCAGGACCACAAGGTACATTAGTAACTATGAGTGGAACCTCATTTGCAAAGTATTTTACTGATGCCAGTATCTATATTGCAGGTTCATATTATTTATTAGATTCACAAAGTTATATTTCAGATACTGAAATAAGAGGTTATATACCAGATACATACGGTAATTATGGTGTAGCAACAATTAAAATTGAAACTCCTGTTGGTACCGATCAACAAGCAATATTTACTATCACTGCACCTATAACTAGCACAACTACAACTACGACAGTTGCAGGTACAACAACCACTACAACTGCAGCAGGTACAACAACTACTACCACAACCGCAGCAGGTGGTACAACAACTACTACCACAACCGCAGCAGGTGGTACAACAACAACGACAACAGCAGAACCTGGAACTACAACTACCACTACCGCACCAATAACAACAACTACAACCACAGCTGCATATTTGTATGAAGTTGAGGTTTATACTTGTCCAGCTTGTGGCGCACCAGCTGTTTATGAAATGACAGCAATATATGGAAGCTATTCTTCTGATGACTACTATTATGTTTCAGATTCTGAAAGTCCATTATTTGGTAAGGTAATTAGAATGCTTGGCTTTGGTGGTGCTGGTGGTGATGGTCCTATTCCTGAGCCATTAATCACACCATCTGCTGATTGCGCAACTGCTTGTATAGTATAAATTTATAATAAAATTTAATAAATAATGTTTTATTAATCTAATTAGTAAAACATTATTTTTTTTTATTTATATAAACAATAAAAATATATCTAAAAATGAAGATAGTGTGTGCAACTTTTGATCACAATTATTATTTGTGGCAGTGTTTAGTATTAATTAATAATTTGATGAAATATGGTTATGATGAAGATGCAGTATTTATAATATCAACACAGGATCCAAGTCCAGCATTAAAAGCAATAATTAATAGTCCTCAAATTAAATGTAAATTTTATTTATATAAAGATGAACGTAGAGGAATGAAATATCCAAGTTCATTGCGGTTACATCTTTTGAAAAAATTTTATATTGAACATCCAGAATATTCTAAGGAAACTATTTTTTTAGTGGATCCTGATATCGCATTTACTAAAAAATTAGATTTCTCTGAGATGTTAGAAGATGATTTTTGGCATGTAAGCGATACCAGACTATACATAAGTAGCCAATATATTAAAAGTAAAGGTGGTGATCAACTTTTTAATGAAATGTGTGATATTGTATGTGTTTCGCCAAAAGATATAGAATCGATTGATGATAACGCTGGTGGTGCACAATATTTATTAAAAAATATTGATGTTAATTTTTGGCATAAAGTTTTATATGATGCTGAAAATCTTTATAATCATATGATATCTACCCTATCCATTTATAATAAAAATGGAGCTATTCAGCCTTGGACTGCCGACATGTGGTCTATTTTATGGAACGGTGTTTACTTCAATCATAAACTAAAAATTAATAAGGATCTAGATTTTTGTTGGGCCGTTGATGATATTAAAAGATGGAAAGAAACTTATATTTTTCATAATGCAGGTATTTCCGGTCCAAGTGATACACACTTTAGTAAAATTACGTATCAAATTTCACCCTTCAATCAGGAAATAAAAGTAAATTCAAATAATTGTACATATATGTATGTACAAGAAATTAAAGAAACAGAGAATAATTTTAAGGATATAATTCCAATTTTTGAAGATTTAAGAAATAATACTATACCTCGTTAATCATATTATTTATATAATAATTGAATTAATTCTTCTGTTAAAAAGGTAATCATTTTTTTACCTGGTATAACCTCAACATCAGGTATATTTTTTATAATAGAAAATTTATCGTTACCTTCTATATTTAGATTTTGAATATATTCAAATAACTTTTTATCTTTTTTATGATATTCTTTAAGTTGTTCGACAAATATTTTTAAATTAACACCCATTTTATTATTATATTTGATGCATTGTAATTCATTTTCATCTTTCTCTATAAGAATATACCATAACTTCTTCTTATCAACTTTAACATTTTCTAAGAAGTTATAAGCATTTCTAGCCTTTGTATTTCTTGGCATCTTAACTACTTTACCATAAAAACTCACTTTTTCGTTAGTCATTATAAATATTAATTTTAATTATATATTAACAACTAAAGGTTTCTTTTTTCTAAAAATGATTGAAGTTTATTTAAGATATTTTCATTATATTTTATTCTAATTAATGTGATATTATTATTAGCACAAAACTCTGTCTTAATTTTATCATGCGATTTTATTATTTCTAATGTTTTTTCTCCTCCGAAATACTCTATCGGTTTAAAATGCTGTAAGCCATCATATTCAATACAAATGTTTAATTCTGGTAAAAAGAAATCAAATGGTAAATATCTTTCATTTTTACAATTTTCAAATATGTGCTGAGTACTAAAATTAATGTTATTTCTTTCTAAAAATAATCTTATTTCTTTTTCGCCTTTTGATGAATTACAGTCTAAGCATCCAACACCTCTAATATGAGCACCTGCATTTTGTTCAAATTCACCATGTATAGGGCAAATAATTTTAACTTTTTTACTGCTATGTGTGTATTCTACTAAACTATAATCATAAAAGTTACCGTGTTTTAGTTTTGACAATTCTATAAATTGTTCTGTGGAATATGTTCTTTTTTCATTATAACATTTTGGGCATTTGAACCCTTGTAAATGTGAATTTGCTTTTTGCTCAAATATACCATGTTTTTCACAAATTATCTTTATTTTAGATTGACTATTTTTATAATCTGTTAAAGAATAATCATATAAATTATTGTGAATTATATTTGCTTTTTTAATAAATTCCTCCGTTGAATATTGATATTGTCCTGAGCATTTGATGCATCCTTCACCTCTTAAATGATTTGTTGGCCTTTGTTCAAAAATACCATGTTCCGGACAAATTATTTTTATTTTTTCTAGTGCTGTTTTATAATTAATTTTTGAATAATCATATTTATTATTATGAATTAAATTTGCTTTTTTTATAAATTCTTCTGTTGTATATAGAACATTATTTGCACATTTTGGACAACCTGATTTAGAATTAAGATGTCTATCTGGTCTTGTTTCAAATATTCCATGTTCTTTACAAATTACTTTTATATTAGTTTTATTATTTTTGTAATTTACTAAACTATAATCATAAATATTATTATGAATTTTGTTAGCTTTTTCTATAAATTCTGATAGTGTAGATCTTTTAACACCTGCACATATTGGACAACCTTGACCTCTTAAATGATTGGCTGGTTCTTGTTCAAAAATGCCATGTTCTTTACAAATTATTTTAATCTTTTTTCTGGATTCCTCATATATAACCAGGGCTATTGGTGGTTACCTGCCCCTGGAGAAGGTGTACTCATATTTATTGTCATGTTTAATAATTGCCTTCTCGATGAATTTTTCTTGATTTGTCATAAACTTTTATTTTATATGTATATATAAAAATATATAAGTCGAAAATGCTAAATGACTATAAATATCGCATTAAAAAAATAATAATTTACACATTGTTAGTGGATGTAGAGTATAGGAGCAATAATTTGATCATTTCTTACATAGATAAATCTGGTCAAATTAAGTTAAAGTACAAAAATTGGCCAAGACCCACGAAGTTTATTAAAACAAGTGATGATGATCGCGAAAAATCAGGACAATATGTAACTTGGGATGGAAGTGCTGTAAAAGAAATATACACTAAATATCCAAATAGATATTCAATTTATGATTTTATAGATAATTTGGCTGATGACGAAAAAGAAGAAATTTATAGTTATAACGAGCCTGATATATTCTTCGTTGATATTGAAAATGAGATTTTGGATAAAAAACCAGAACCTCATTTAGCTGAAAGTGCAATTCAAACAATATCTATTGTTAATAAAAATAAGATATTAGTAATTGGTACAGAACCTTTATCACAGAATCAGATAGAATCTATAGAATCTGATATCAATTTACATTTCAAAAAATTTGAAACTAACTACGCATTTAAGTATATTCAGTATAAAAACGAATATGATTTATTAAATAATTTCTTTAATAAATTGGTACCTAAGATGCCTGTTATTACAGGATGGAATTTTATAGAATACGACTGGGTATTTTTAGTGGCAAGAGCTAGAAAAATCGGCATTGATCCTGATGTTGCATCTTTTACTAGAAAAATGAATACTCCTTTTAATTTTAATTCAGCAGGTAAGCAAAACTATGCTGAAATGCCAGCACATAGAGTTATAGTGGACTATATGGAATTATTTTCAAAATGGGATACCTCAGTTAAAGTAAAAGAAAGTTTATCTCTTGATTTTGCTTCCGAAAAAATATTAGGTAAAGAAGTAAAAAAAATTAATTATGAAGGTGACTTAAAAAGACTTCATAGAGAAGATTATAAAAAATTCGTTTATTATAACGCAGTTGACAGTTGTCTTGTTCAGAGAATTCATATAAAAATGAAATATATTGATATTCTGTATAGTATGGCAGTCTTAGGTAAAATTAAAATTAAAGATGCAATATCAACTCTTGCACTAACTGAAGGTATATTAAGAGAAAAATTAAGAGATCAAAAAAATATTGTTCTTGTTAGAGATGAACAAAGTGATGAATATGGTGAAGGCGGTGGTTCATCAATTAAAGGTGGATGGGTTAAGGAACCAGTGAGAGGAATGGCAACCTGGACCTGTTGTTTTGATTTTGCTTCTCTTTATCCTACAACCATGCGTCAATTTAATATTTCAGCGGATTCATATAAAGGACAGAAAGTTAAAGGAAAAAACTATTCCATTTTTAATGGACATCAAATACCGATAGAAGATGATGATATAGTGACTTTGAATGATTCTGTATTTCGGAAGGAGCAGGGAGTTGTGACACAAGTAATGGGTGAGGTTTATGCAGATAGAAAGAAATGGAAAAAAGTAATGATGCAAAAACATGAAGAACTTGAAAAATTGAAAGAAGAGTTAAAAAAATTAGAAGATACTCCTTTGTGAAAAGTGGTAAAATTACCACTTTTTTTATTTATATATAAATTAAAAATTTGTTATGATTTTGTCTAAGTTTGTTAATATTAAAATTTCAAATAATCAAATTAAATATTATAGGGATAAGGGTTATAATGTAAATGACGATAATGAAGTATTATCAGTAAAGGTGTCTGATTTACCGACAGGATCTGGCGTAAAAATAAAAGCAAAGTGTGATATTTGTGGAAATGAAACAGAAATCTCATTAAATAGATATTATTTAAATACTAAGAACTTGTCTACCTATTATGCTTGTAGTAGAAAATGCTCAGAAGAAAAAAATAAGTCTACTGTATTAAGTAAGTATGGTGTTAATAATGTATCAAATTCTGAAATAATAAAGGATAAAAAGATAGAAACTTGTTTAAAAAATTTTGGTGTAGAATATCCTCAACAATCTAAAGAAGTTTTTGAAAAAGGTAAAAAGACTAAGTTAGAAAAATATGGTGATGAAAATTATACAAATATTGAAAAATCTAAAATTACAAATTTAGAAAGGTATGGTGTAGAGTATCCAAGTCAGAATATTGAAATTTCTCGTAAAATGAAAGAGAATCAATTTCTGAGTTTTAAAAATTCTTTTGATAAGGGTTTATATAAGTCTGAAATAATAAAAAAATATAAAAATATTTTTATTGGTTATAAGTCAAATGGACAGTATGAATTTAAGTGTGATTGTGGTCAAGATCATAATTTTACTATTGATTATAAATTATTTTGGAATAGAATTAAAGCAAATAGTATATTATGTACAGAGTGTAATGAAATATCAAAAAATGTTAGTGGATTAGAGATACAATTGGTTAATTTTATATTAGAGAATTATAAGGGTGAAATTAAATTGAATAATAAGGATATAATTTCTCCTTATGAGTTGGATATTTATTTACCTGATTTAAAATTAGCATTTGAATTTAATGGATTATTTTGGCATAACGAATTAAATAAAGAAAATAATTATCATTTAAATAAAACTGAAGAATGTGAGAAACAGGAAATACAATTAATTCATATTTACGAAGATGATTGGATATATAAACAAGATATAGTTAAATCTATAATTTTAAATAAAATTGGTTTAATATCAACAAAAATTTTTGCTAGAAATTGTGATATTAAAAATAACATTAATATTAAAGATGTTAAAAATTTTCTTGAAAAAAATCATATTGAAGGATATATAAATTCTAAAATTAAAATTGGTTTATTTTATGATAATGAATTAGTTAGCTTGATGACATTTGGTAGTCGTAGAATTGCTATGGGTAAAAAGTCAACTAAAGAAAATGAATATGAATTGTTGAGATTTTGTAATAAATTGAATACTAATATTGTAGGAGGTGCAAGTAAATTGTTTAATTATTTTATTAAAAATTATAATCCTTCAATAATAATTACATATGCTGATAGAAGTTTTAGTAAAGGTAATTTGTATAACAAATTAGGTTTTGAATTTGTTGAAAAGACTCAACCAAATTATTATTATATAATTGATGGTATTAGAAAATATAGATTTAATTTTAGAAAAGATAAATTAATGAAAGAAGGTTATGATTCTAATAAAACTGAGCATCAAATAATGCTGGAAAGAAAAATTTATAGAATTTATAATTCTGGTAATTTAAAATTTACATATAAAAATAAACAAAAATATGAAACTTGATAAGGATGAATATGATTTAATCTATAAAAAGTTAGAATATAGATTTAAAAATTCTGGTAATGAACTTGTAAATAAAATTAAAAATCATGAAGATTTATCGGAGGATGATATTAAATTACTTTTGAAAAAATTTGAATATACTTTTAGAAAAAGTAATCACGAAATCATAGGTAAGTTAGCAAAGAATATTGGTTTAGAAAATTATGCTCAGATTAAATTTTCTAATATTAAAGCTAAACAACAGAAAGATATTAGAGATGAGGAAATTAAAAAATTAAAACATATAGAATCTTTTGACATATATAATAATAAAAAAAATTATGGAAATTAAACAGAATAGATGCGACAATTGTATTCACTATCAAAAACAAACAAAGAAAATAGGGTGCTGTGAAACTAATGTAGTTAAAATTTTTGCAACTCCTTTATTTGATAAAAATGGAAAAGAAAAGAAATTTCATATTACAACTAAATGTTCTAATTATTGTGATCTTTATGTTGAAAAGATCTTATAAAAAAATTAATAAATGAATAAATATATTATTGTATCCGTAAATAAATCTGAAGGTAGAGTAGGAAATGATTCTAATTCACTATTAATGTACTTTGAATTAGGTTGGGAAATGGTAACAACACATCTCTTATGTAAGAGATATTATAAAGAAGGTAAAATATCTAAAGATGATGTTATTGTTACACAAAAAGATAGAAAATTTCTATATCAGTCTGTTTTTAACAATGTTATATCATATGAGGAATATTTAGAAATAAAAAAATCAAATCAAGATATTTCGGAATTAAACTTAGTAGAAAAAGTTTTAGAATCTTGTAAAAATTATTTTAATTTGTGTTATTTTGAAGAATATTATACATCAAATAACAATCAAAATAGAGAATATAAATATTTTAATGAGGATAAGGAAATTATAACCGATTTCTTAAAATGTGATACGACAGCAATTCATAATAATAAAAAATATATTTGTTTTGGAATTAGAAAAAGAGATCATGCATCCTTCAGAAACATGAGCGATGAATGGTCTTTTCGTCTAATTAATGAATTAAAAAATTATATTAATATTTTTGTCGTTGGTAAAGATTCTGAAAGATTTTGTGATGGTGTTAAGGTTAAACATGTCAATCTTCAAGAGTATGCATCATTATGTAGTGATCCTCTTTGTATTGCTAATATAGGATCTTTAAGTGGTATTATGTTTATACCTGGATTTTTTTCTAAGGCTAAATATAATATTATAGTAGATTTTGGAGGATCTGGTGATGCTGAAAATGGATATAATAGCGGTCATCCATTATATCTTGCAAAATGTGTCAGATATAGTGAATCCAAATTTATTATTAACGAAAATAATGTAAGAAATATAGCAAGAATAGTGTTAAGCGAACTATAAAAAAAATCCTCTTAAAAAAGAGGATTTTTTTGTTTATTTTAAGTATTCTTTATTCAGTTTATCAACTATTTCGTTGAATTTATTTAATTCTTCTTTCTGCTCAATAGGTGGTTTTACAGCATCTTTAATACTAATTTCAACTATTTTTGTGGGTTCATCTAAAGATTCAACATAAACTTTATTACCTTCGATTCTATTAATATAGCCTTTAACTTTCTCAGTATTAATAAATTGTCCAGCATTTAATATTGGTCTTTCTTTTGGTGTCTTTGGATCAATTACAAAATTATTAAACCAAGCAATTTTTTTATTTTCTTGATCTTTAACGGCTCCAATACCAAATAACGGATTTGATTTAGGCTCTTTTTCTTCACCCAATATTGTATATTCAGGTTGTTTAACCTCTTTTTTATCAACATCTTTAAGACTAAATGCTTCGAATGTTTTAACATTTTCATCAATATCATCTTCATCTTCAAATTCAAGTACATTATCATCTTCTAAATTATCTAAATCATCAGTATCTAGACCTTCTAGATCTTCTAAATCTTCATCATCTAAATCTTCAACATTATAAAATGCTTCAAATTTTTCGACATCTTCTTTTAAAATATCTTTTGCAACCTCGGTTCTTTTGGTTTTTTTAGATTCTTCTGGTTTCCAATTTTTATCAAAATCTTGAAAACTTAATACATTATTGATTTTATTTTCCATAATTTCTTTTTTATTTTCTTTAACTAATGGTTTATTAACTAATTTTGATTTAAATGCGATTGTTTGTAATTTATTATCACGCTTAGAAAATTCTTCCCAAGATTCAATTCCCATATCGACTGGATTACCTATGTATTGTAAATTTGGTAAGTTTTTATTCATTCTATCATTTACGGTTAAATCACCAATATCTTTTCCTTTGGTTTCTTCTCGCATTTTTTTCAATTGTCTAACGGTTGTTTCTCTCGGTAACATATAAAAAATTTATTTATGGTATATATAAAAAAACTAATTTCATTTTTTTTAATATAAAACCAATATAAAAAACTATATATTTTAATAAAATAATGTTTTTTGATGAAAGAATGTTTCGTAATCACTTCATATTGTAATACGCAGGATAGAGTTGAAGAATTAATAAAATGCATAAATAATTTAAAGAATTTTAATATAGATATATTAATTCATGCTCACTATCCTTTAGATTTACAAGTTCAGAAGCTTGCAACTTTCTACATTTACGATTCAACCAATCCCATCATCAGAGATGGATCAAAATCAATTATAAGATGGAAGTGGTATAAAACAGCAAATAAATTATTAACTATACCTAATCCTGATTATTCATATGCTGTTATGAATCAATGGGTTGAGTCTCTTAAATTTCTAAAAGCCAAAAATTATGAGAAAATACATATAATTAATTATGATACCTTCATTAGTGATTTTGTTTTTAGAAAACATCAAAATTTTCTTGATGAGTATGATGCGGTTTTTGAATATACCAATATGAAGCCTAGAGATTTCTCAGCCAATCAAGTATCTGATGAAAATTTAATATTTATTGTATTTTTTTCTATTAAAAAAAGTTTTGTAGATGTTTTCACAAATGAATTAACTCTAGAAAAATATTTAGCATCTAGAGATACGATGCTAGAAACTTATATAATGGAAGTAATCAAAAAAATTGAAGAAAGAGGAAATCAAAAAAATATATCAATAGGTTTAAATTCGTATAAAATAAAGAAATTTGATGATTCACAATTTAAACTTCATCTAGGAGATGCTGTGACTAAAAATTCAATTGAAAAGAAAGAAGATAATGATGTATATACTACTATATCAGAAGCTAATGGTTTCGATCTAATTAAAAAGAAATATAAAGATGAATTTGGTAACGAACATGATTGGTTTTTTATTTTTGGTGGTAGCAATCATGAGCATAATAGATTTGAGATTTTATTTTTTGAAATTACTAAACCAATAAATAAAATAGTAATTAGTATAAAAGATGAAACTATAACCGCATTTAATATAACAGAAAAATATCATTCAATATTAACTAATTTCACTATAAATGAAATAACAAGAATAATAGATAATAAACAACTATCAATTTCAATTAATGATGAGCCGGTACAAGATAATATAATTAATGTTATGAAATTTCAAAATATTCAGCCTAAATTTGATTAAAAAAATATATTAAAATGATAGATAAGTATGCATATGGTAGATATAATTATATTAATGAAATATCAGATTATAAAAATGTAGATATTTATTCAAATATTATTCTACAAATAGTTAAAACAACCAATTGTAAAAAATACTTAGAACTTGGTGTAGCTGATGGTAATAATATTCATTTTATTAGAAATAGTGTCGAAAAATGTGTTGGTGTTGATATCTTTGATAAATTAATAGATAAAAATAATATAGAATATCACTTGATGACGACTGATGAATTTTTTTTAAGAAATACTGAAACATTTGATATTATATTTATTGATGCCAATCATGATTGGCTTTATGTGAGAAGAGATTTTGAGAATTCGCTAAAAATTCTAAACGAATTTGGTATTATATTCTTACATGATACAGATCCAATTCATCAAATAATGTTACTACCTGGATATTGTTCAGATTCATATCATATACATGATTATATTTATTCAAATCATCCAGAGTTAGATATAGTTACTCTTCCAGTATGTGATATGGGATTAAGTATAGTTAATAGAAAAAAAGATAAAAGAATTTCTAAGTTTATATGATAACTAAGTATGATGATACAGATTTCGTGTATGTGACATGTGGTGACTTATATTATATGGATATAATAGAGAAGCTTGTAATTTCTTTATCTAATGTATCATCTAGAAAAATTATAGTATATGGTATAAATTGTAAAGTACCTTTTGATTATCCAAATTTAATAAAAAAAGAACTTATATTTCCAATAAAAACTAGTCATGATAAATGGTTTTGGAAACAACAGGTCTGTATAGAGTCACTAAAAGAAGGATTTGATAATTATATTTGGATGGATGGTGATATAGTAGCAAATATAAATATAGAATTAGCATCTAATTATTTTTCTCAAATAGAAAATTATCCAATTGGTGAAATTCATGTACATGATGAACAAATTATTAGATCTCCAGATGGTTCAGCTCAACATATGGGTGAAAAAATATGTGAATATTTTAATTATCCTAGAAAAATTCTCAAAAAGGATCTGCATGCTTGCTTCTTTCTTTATAATAAAAATTGTGAATGGTTTTTTATGGAAATATTAGATATTTTTCATGACATTTATAATAAAGGTTTATATGATAAATTATTAGCTTGGAATGATGAAAGTCTTCATAATTTTATGCATAATAAATATGGATTTACAAAAACTTTACCATTATCTAATTTATCGCTCCTTTGTCAACACGATAAATATAATACAAATTCAAATATTTTAAAGTTTTTTTATACTTATTGGAATGGAAAAAGTCCAAATAATTTCGGTAATAGATGGGGATGGAATTATATTCCAGAAGATAAAAATCAAGTCTTATATTTTCACGAAAATAAAAATTTAAAAGATGCTGATGAAATGATAGAATTTATTAAAATGAAAATGAATGAAAGTTTTAATAATTCAAAATCATTTTTTATAAATAAATATAAAGTAATAAGTTTAGAACAAGATAGATCACATTCAGAACTAAATCAAAAATATGACGAATGTAGACTTTTTGAATATAGAGAATTACTAAATATAAATTCTGGTGATATTGTTCTCGATATAGGTGCCGATATAGGTTTTTTTGAAAGATATTCGTATCTAAAAATGAGTTCAAAAATTATATGTTTCGAATCAGATTTAGAAAAATTTGAATTATTAAGATTAAATTCTTATAAGAATACGATTCTTTTTAATTCAGATATATCAGATGAAGTTAATGAATATTCATATACCATAGATTATTTATTTAATGCTGGATTAATAGATAATATCGATTTTTTGAAAATAGATAATATGGGTAAAGAAGAAAAAATTATTAATGGTATTAACGAAACTAATTTATCAAAAATTAATAAAATATCAATAAAATGGTATAATTTTAATGATATGAATGACGAACAAAAAAATAATATTGTTCAGAACTATTTAAAAAGAGGATTTAATTGCTGGGTAAATTTAAATCCTGGTTTTGCTATGATATATTTTTATAAGCAGTAAAAATTAATATAAATTATAATGATTAAAAATAAAAGAATTTTTATAACTGGAGGTGCAGGTTATCTCGGAACAAATATTGTTAATAGATATTATGACAATAATGAAATAACAATCTATTCTAGAGATGAAGCTAAACATTACTATCTTAAAAAGAATTTCCCAAAAGTAAATTGTATTATTGGTGATGTTAGAAATTTTGATTTATTAAAAAGAGCATCTAAAAATCAAGATATTGGAATATTTGCTGCCTCTCTTAAACAAATTGGTGCAGTAGATCAAAATTATGAAGAATCCGTTAGAGTTATTATAGATGGTGCTATAAATTCTCGTAGATGTGCAGAAGAAAATGATATGGAGTCCGCCTGCTTTATTTCTTCTGATAAATCCAGAGCTGCTACGACACTTTATGGATCTATGAAATTTGTTGCTGGTGAATTATTTATAGTTAATTCAGAAAAAAGTTCTACTAGACTATCTTCGGCTATTTATGGTAATGTTTCTAATTCAACTGGAAGTGTTATACCATTAATTTGGGATAGTATTAAGAATAATTATTCATTAACATTGTATTCAGAAGAAATGACTAGATTTATGTTAGATGTTGATGATGCCATTGATGTTATAGAAAATGCACTAGGAGTAAATGGTTATAATGTTATACCTAATGCTAAAAGTTTTCTTATTAAGGATTTATTTGAAATTTTCAAAGAGAAATTCGAATTAAAATATACTCTTGGTGAACCTAGAATTTCTGAAAAAATTCATGAAATTATGATAGCAAAAGAAGAATTACCAAGAACATACTATTCAAAAGATAAAAATTGTTATTTTATGCATTATCTTGATATTCAAAAGAATAATATGGTTGGTAAATTTGTTGGTGATGAATTTTGTAGTCGAGATTTTACATATTCAAAAGAAGAGCTGAGCCAGATTTTATTAAAAAAAGATTTCTACAAAGTATGAAAGAATGCTTTCTAATCGGTGCGTATTGTCATACAGAAGAAAGATTGAATGAATTAAGGAGATGTCTAAGTAATTTAAAAAAACACAATTTACCAATTCTTATTAGTTCTCATTATACATTACCTGCAGAGATAATCAAAGAGGTTGATGGCTTCGTTTATGATCCTGATAATGAAATTTTATATCAAAAAGATTTTGCTAAATATCAAACAGGTTTTTGGTATTTTTATGAAGATAGTAACATTAGAATAGATAAAGCATTTGATTTTCATCACGATTATGCATTTTGGACTCAACTCAGAAATGGATTTGCTTTAGCTAAGGATAAAGGTTTTGATATGGTTTATTTTTTAGATTTTGATGTTGAATTGGATGATGAAACCTTTTCTGAAATCAGAGAAGGTTCAAAAAATTATGATTCTTGTTCTTATCCATTAGCAGATTTTATGTATTTAGTTGTTTTTTCTTGCAACCCGAATATTGGACTTAAAGTGACAGAAAGTATACCTACATTTTACGACTATTTTTATAATAAACCAGGTGAAACTAATGTTGAGAAAGTTTTTCATAGAGGCTTAATGGCAAATAAAGCTAAAATTAATTTAATTTCAAAAAAATTAACAGAAAAATCTAATTTTCAAAACTTTACATCGGCTTTAAACTATATAAATAATAATTATTTTATAGATAATAAGAGATTAGTCGCTGGTATTTTTCCTTGTTGTGATGAAAGTGATAATATTTATTTATTTTCAAATATTGTTGATAATTCAAATAATTTTACAATTTATATTGAATATAATGGATGTTTTATAAAAAGAGAGCAACTTCTTACACTATTAGGTAAAAATAAAAATAATAAATCTATAAATATATATGCTGATGGTAAACTTTTTTATACTAAAACTATTGAAAATACCGAGCAATTTAAATCAATGAATATATTAAAAATAAAAAATAAATTATGAAAATATTAATTTTAGGACACAATGGCTTATTAGGAAATATGGTATATTCATATTTCACTTCTAAGAATTATGATATAGTTACAACAGATTTAAGATGGCCTGATGAGGATTTTAAATCATTTGTTTCCGAACAAAAAGTTGATTATATCATTAACTGTATTGGTATGATACCTCAAAAAAAACCTAGTGATGATCTCTATAATTTAATAAATTATGAACTACCAATATGGCTTGATTCTCTCGGTGTTAAGATTATACATCCAGACACAGATGAACCATCAGATACACCTTATGGAGAATCCAAAGAGATGGCTAGACAATCTCTTTCAGATAACACTAAAATTATAAAATCATCTATTATAGGCTTTGAAAAAGAGGGAAGTTATTCTTTTCTAGAATGGTTTTTGAATTCAGAAGGAACAGTTAATGGATTCACAAATCAATATTGGAACGGAAATACGACTTTAGAGTGGTCTAAATGGTCAGAAAAAATAATGAAAAGTTGGGATCTCTATAATCATGTTACAATTTTATCAAATCCATACTGTCTATCCAAATATGAAATTTTAGAGAAGATTAAGCAAATATTCAATAAGGATATTGAAATTGTACCTGTAGAGTCTTCTATATCAAAAAATAATTGTATGCAAGGTGATTTTATGACTCCAAATTTAGTCATTCAATTAAAAGAAATGAAAAATTTCTATTCTAAATAAATAAAAAACTCTGATTAATCAGAGGTTTTTTTATTTTCTTCAATTTTATTTATTTTTGCTTTCCTGTCAAGTAATAATTTACTTTTTTTTGTTAATTCTATATCAGTATAATCCCTTCCACAGAGAGGACATTCTATTGCTATTGCTAACAACTTAACCAATAAGCTTTGATATTTGTTATCTCGAAAAGGTGGTTCAAAAATGCATCCGCAATGTTTACAAACGTATTCCATTATATATGACAATCTACAACTGTTAATAACGTATCTTCTGGCAATGATAATATAAGTTTATTAAATTCTTCTTTCCAATTTTCATTTTCATGTATAGAAATACCCCACCATCCCATTTCACCTTTTTCATACCATTCTCCTTCTTTTAATAATGCATATGTTGAAAAATCAGAATTTCTTTCAATATATGATTCTTTGGTATCATCTTTCTTCACATCATACATCCAATAAACATCATCATTATTATTAGCAATTTTTGCTTCAATTTCAACCCAATTTTTTTCTAGATTCTCTAGTTTTTCTTTTTTCATACCTTCAAAATCAATATCGCAAATTCTGGCACTATCTGCATAACCTATTTTAGCATTTTCTGTCATTAAACCAGGACGACCTACATAAACATCTTCAGGGTATTTAGGATTTTCTTTAATTTTGAGCATTCCCGTCCACCTACCACCTATTGAATACCAATCCCATTTTGAATTTGGATTTGTATATCTTCCCCACATTTCAGTTTCTCCGATAGTTTCCTTAATATATCCATGATATGAGTTTGCAAAATCATCTATGTTTTTATAATATAGATCAGGACTTTCATCTTTTACTCGCAAGAAATCCTTTTTCATTTCTTGTTGATTCATTTCTGAAATGAATTCTGCACGCGGATCATTACGCATTTCGTTCTGATTCATTGATTGTTCAAGTTCATAAAAAGCATCTAATTGCTCTTCAAAATTTTCACCAATAACTAAAACTGTAAAATGTGACATATTTTATGTATTTATTTTATATTATATATTTATTTTTTAAAGTAATTCATTCGCTAAGTTTGCTAAATCTGATCTTTCACCTTTTTCTAATGTTACGTGTGAATATAGTGAATGACCTTTTATTTTATCTATCATATGTGATAAACCATTACTTTGTGCATCAAGATAAGGTGTATCAATTTGTTGAATATCACCAGTAAATACCATTTTTGTACCTTCACCAGATCTTGTGATGATTGTTTTAATCTCATGTGGAGTTAAATTTTGTGACTCATCAATGATGAAAAAAACATTTGATATGCTTCTACCTCTTATGTACGAAAGTGGTGCAATGATAATTTTTTCATCCTTAATACATTCATTTATAAATTTAAATTCCTTGTCAGCTTCTCTAAATTGGCTTTGAATAAACTTGAGATTATCAAATAAAGGTTCCATAAACGGTTGAAGTTTACTATCCAAAGTACCAGGTAAAAATCCTGTATCACGATTACTTAATGGAACGATTGGTCTAGCAAGAAAAATTTGTTTGAAATTTCTTTTTTGATGAAGGGCACTAGCAAGTGCTAAAAGTGTTTTTCCTGTTCCTGCAACGCCCTGAAGTGAAACTAATCTAACATCATCATTTAATAAAGCATGCAGAGCAAATACTTGTTCGGAGTTTCTTGGTGTGATTTTATAACAAGTTTGTTTATCAATTTTTTCAACCTTTTGTGTTTTTGCATTGAAATATGCCAAAACCGAAGAAGAACTACCCTTGATGATTAAATAATGATTGTTTTCAGTATTTTTTAATGATATGTCTCCTGGAAGGCAGAATCCTTCTTTATAAATATTTGTAATAAGTGCATCATCTACACCTTCTATTGTTGATTTTCCTGTGAATAAATCTGAAGTATCTTTTATTTTACCTGTTAAATAATCCTCAGAATTAATATTTAACGATTTTGCTTTTAATCTTAGATTTATATCTTTTGTTACAAGTGTAATTTTTTTATTTGGTTCTTCATTTATTAAAGTGAGAGTGGCATTGAGTATATGATGATCTGGCTTATTATCTTGAAAAATTTTAATAGCATTAATCACAGGATTTGGATTTTCTGTCATAATAACTTTAAATCTACCCTTACTTTCATTTAAGGTTACCCAATTATTAAGAGTGCTCTTAAGTGCGATTTTATCTATACTTCTGATAAATTCTCTTGCTTCAAAATTAATAGTGTCATTTCCCTTTTTAAAATTATCTAATTCTTCAAATACCGTAATAGGTATTGCTACATCATTATCCTCAAAATTGAAAATTGCATTGTGATCATAAAGAATCACTGAGGTGTCTATTACAAAAATTTTATTACTTTTGGATTTAGTCATTATTATAAATTATTTTTTCGATTATATATTTGATATGTGTGGTCAAATTCATTTTTATCATCTTTAGACTTGAATTCTTCTGATACTAATTTCCATTCATTTTCGTTTATTTCCGGAAAAAATGTATCACCATCTATATTAACATGAACTTTAGTTAAGTATATAGAATCAGCATATTTTAAGAATTGTTTATAAACCATTCCACCTCCTATGATAAAGATGTCATTATCAGAATCTTCATGTTGTTTAGTAGAAGCAATAGCAATTTCTAAAGATTCTGGTACACTACGAACAGTAATTGCATCTTTTGCAATAAATTTAGGATCATCTGTTAAAACAATATTTACACGATTTGGTAAAGCGCCATTAGGTAAAGATTCAAAAGTCTTTTGACCCATTATAACAGTATTCCAAGAGGTTAATTCTTTGAATCTTTTAAGATCATTACTTAATTTCCATAATAACTTGTTATTCTTACCTATGACCCAGTTTTCGGATACGGAAACTATTATGTTTATCTTCATTCTTATAAATTTTTATTATACATATAAAATATGGTAATTAAAGTTTAAATAAAAAATGTGGATATCTTTATCCACATTTTTTTTATTTTAAAGTTATTGTCGGTGGGTTGTTTCTTTTATGATTGTTTATAACAATTCTTTTTTCAATTTCATCAATCACATTATCTTCAAAGCTAATTTTAGCTTGTTTGGCTCTAAATTTCATATTCTCTCCATGATTCTTATATCGATTAATATTGAAATGATCAGTAAGTCCTTCACGAAATTCCAAATATTTATCAATTTCTTTATAAGTAATACCGATTTCACTTTCATCTGTCTGTCCATCAAATAATCCAGCTGATGGAGCACGATTGATAATTTCTTCAGGAATATCACATAATTCTCTTGCGATTTCATAAACTTCATATTTAAATAAATCAGCAATTGGCTCAACATCAACACCAGCACCACCATCACCTGCTTTTGTGTAATATCCTAAGTATTCTTCTGTTTTATTGGTCGTTCCAAGAACAAGACAATGATTTGCTTCTGCATATGCACGAATGGCTGTCATTCTAAGTCTTGCCTTAATATTAGAAAGAACTAATTTACCTTCAACTGATGTGACATTTTTGATATTTTTGAATAGATCTTCAGCAGGTATATCTAACCTGACTGTTACAGTTTTAATATCAAGATTATTAGCTAGTTCAGTTGCTAATTTTACATCTTCAGTTCTATCTCTTTCACCGGTGATTGTACATGGTAGAAGAATTCCAAGTACTTTTTCTTTACCAACAGCTCTAACAGCAAGTGAAGCAGAAACTGCGGAATCAATTCCACCACTAAGTCCTATTACATAGCCATCAAAGCCTTTTTCAGTGGCAAATTCAGATAACCATGTTGAGATTTTGTCTATTTTTGTCATATAGTTTTTATTTGATACAAATATAAGAAAATTTTATTAAATAAAAAAACGATATTTTTTATTTAATATATAGATAAAATAATTTTAAGTTATTAAAATTAATATATAGAAGAAAAAATAATTTTTAAAAAATGGCAAAAAATATTTTAAGTTTAGATGATTTCAAAAGTAAGAAATCCGTTAAGGAATCAGTTGTTGAACCAGTTAACGAAATGGTAGAAGCTATTGATGATTTCTATAGAGTTAGTTTAGATGTTGATCTTCCTAAATCATTAATTAGTTCGTTTATCAAAAAAGTTAAAGAAACTACTGGTAAAGATCTTAGAGCTGAAATGGGTGAAAAAAGATTAGCTGAGAGATTAGTTCAATGGGCAAATGAAAATTATATTAATATAGAAAATCTACCTGTTGAAATTGTTACTGGTTCTGACAAAGCACCTGTACAGGCACAAGCTCAGGCTCAGGCTCAGGCTCAGGCTCAGGCACAAGCTCAACCACAAGAAGAATTACAAGATGAAACTCAGGTTCAGGCTCAACCACAAGCACAATCTCAACCTATTCAGAACACTGAAGCACAAAAACCAGCAGTTCATGTTCAAGGTCAAGAGCAAGCACAAACAGCTGCAGCACAAGTACCTGCACAGGAAATTTAATTATGTTATTAAATAATCAAAAAATCCGAATTTATTTCGGATTTTTTGTTTTAAAAACGACTTTTAATTATTAATATATACTAAAAATAAATTAGGCACATGTCTCTTAGAAAGTATAGTGATTTTGAAAAAACATCTGAAGTTAATAGTGGTCCTATTAAAGAAGATGTATTATTGAGTCCGAACGATAAATCTAATATTGGTATTGAAATATTAGAAGATAGAATTATTAAGTTTAACAACTTTAATCTCAAAGATATTTTAGAAACCTTAAAAAATAAATATTCTGAAACTGATTATTATTTTAGAAGTAAAGATAATGAATTGCACGTTGTTAAGTATAATGAAAAATTAAGTATTAATATTAACGATTTTGTTAATTCTTTATTGAAGTTTTATTCTACTAAGCCTGGCATTAAGAATATTACAGATGGAATTAAGGTTAAAGGAAATGGTAATTTTTGTATTATTGAAAACCTTAAATCTGTTTATAGTGAGAGACTTATAGATGATTTGACAAAATTATTATCAAAAAAAAAGGATGATTTTAGATAAAAAAATAGAAGTTACTATAATTAATCATAACATTCAACATTATAAAGATTTAGGTTTTGACGTTAAATGTAAAGATAAAATTTTTGTTAAACCGCAAGAATTAACTTCTGGGTCTCATTGTAAAGTTAATTGTTCATGTGACGAATGTGGATATGAGACATTTATTAAATATCAGGATTATTTGAAGGCTTTTAACAAGAATCAGAAATATACTTGTGAAAAATGTAGACAGATTGAATTTTCAAATTTTAATAATACTAAAAAGCAATTGATGAAAACAAATAGAATAACTGCAGTTAAAAAAAAATATGGTGTTGATAATATGTTTCAAGTTGAATTTGTGAAAGAAAAAATGAAAGAAACATTTATAAAAAAATATGGTGTCGAGCATCCGTCACAAAATGAAGTTGTAAAAGAAAGATTAAAGCAAAATAGAATAAAAAATGGTACTCAAGTATCAGACGATAATCTATCTGATTATGAAAAATATAGAAAAAAAGTTAGTTACTATACACGTAAATATAAAAAGGAACTTTATAATAATTGGAATGGTTTAGATTATTATGATAATGAATTAATTATTGAGAATAGAAAATATAATTTTAATGATGAGAGATATTTAACAATTGATCATAAGATTTCAGTAAAAAAAGGTTTTGAAAATAATATAGAACCAATCGTTATTGGTAATATAAACAATTTGTGTATAACAAAAAGATGTAATAATTCATCTAAAGGAAGTTTATATGATATACCAAAAAGATTAAAAAATTAAAAACATATTATGATAATAAATTTTAAATTATTTGAATCCGCACCTAGAATACCTAAAAGTGAGGAATACTGGAAAAAGAAAGGAAAATCCGGCAAAAATATATGTCTTATATTTCACGATGATATGGATGGTATAGTTTCTGCTATTATAATGAAGAATTATTTAATAAATCAAGGATTTAAAATTAAACAATATGGTATTATAAATTATCAAGAAGGATGGCAAGCATTTAGTATTAATCCCGAATTAATAACAATTGCTTTGGATTTTGCTAATGATATACCTGGTGTTGATGTATATGTAGATCATCACGGAAAATTTTCTGAAGAATTAAAATTAACTCAAAAAAGAGCAAGTGTAAAAACTGAGACAGGTTCGGCTGCCGAAGGTATTGCTCAACAAATAGGCGTACCATTTTCAAAAGAAACAAAAGATTGGATTGATATGATAGATTCAGCAAAATATAGTGAATATGATGTTGATATTAGAAGTATTCTTGATTTTGATTTGTCAACCATAGCAAAAAGTGAAAATGCAAAACTCAATTTTGCTGCTGCTATGAATCAATTAATAAAAAGAAGTGATGATAGAACTTTCATTGAAGTAGTGAATGCATGTAATCAACCTTCAATTTATAATATCTATAGACTATTTAAATTATTTTATCCTAAAAACAATCCAGATACAAAAGGAGAAGAGCCAGAATTTGTTTCATCTGGACGAGAAAGATTACGTCAGATGGAATTAAGAACTAAGGGTAGAGGTTTTGAAGAACAAGGCTTTGATAAAAAAGGTAATAAGATTAGATATACCGACCAACTAGATTTTTGGCGTGATTTTGCTAAAAAATTACCTTATACTGATGTGGATCCTGATGGTTATGCGATTGAAACCGGTAAGGTGAAATTTCAATTAAAACCAGGTGTATATCAAATTATTGGAAATCTAATGTATGTTCCTTCTGGTACATGGTCTAATGCACTTAGAGCAAAAGCACTATTTCATCAGGATCTTGATAATGGTATTGTACCTGATGATCCTAAATTAAATTTTGTCTTATTACAATATGGAAACACTTTACAAATTGCTGATTTAAGAACAAAAATTAAAAGTATGAAAGAAGAAGATTTACCTAAGGATAAAAATGGTAATCCAATTGATGATTTAAGCAAATATTGTGAATCTTTACTTAAAAATTTTCAAGTTTATTTGGGATATAAAGACGATAGAACTGTTTCAGGTGGACATTATGGTATTGGAACGATATCAAATATCTTTGGAAAATGTAAAAGAAGTCCATATCAGGGTGTTAAATATTTAGATATGTTTAAAAATAAAATTATTAATGATATATCTGGTGTTAAATGGAGTATAACGATGCCTTGGAATGAAGAGGAAGAAAGAAGAAGAACAGTTAAACCTGAAGATATTAATAAAAAACTTATGGATATAGATAGACTTCGTAGTGAAGAAGAAGCGAAAACTGAAAAAAATGAAAAAGAAATATTAAATTATTTAATATCTAACGATATAGAAGAAAGAGAATATATTAAAAAATTTAAGAATCCTGTAATGAGAAAAATTTACGATATCTGGTTAGAAACTCACTTTAATGAAATTGAAAATGGATCTATTAATTCTAGAAACCTGGGTTCATTGCGTTTCAATGCAGATGGTAAAAATCGTTTAGAAGAAAGTGAATTATTTCAAAGGGTAGTTGAAAAATTTGGTTTTGATGATCTTTATGTTCAACAAGAGGCTGGAAAACCAAAAGTAGATCCAACTCTTAATCAAAGAAGACAGAGAAATGAACTTAAACGAACTTTTAGACTTATGTTTGACATTTACGAAGATAAATATCTAAGTAAAGATAGTGAACAGAAGTTTATGAAATGGCTTAAAAATTAAATACATTAATCATAAAAAAGAGCCGAAAGGCTCTTTTTTATTTTCTTTTATCTTGAAGAATTTTATCAATAGATTTATTAATATCTCTATCCGTAATTCTCATGTCTCTAAATTTAGTTTTATCCTCATGCTCTCCTGTATTTATCTCTTTCAGTTCACCTTTTAATTCTCTAAAAAATTCTTTCATATTTTTTTGAAGTTTGTACAGAGCCTCAATACCTTCTTTCATTTCTCTTTGAAATAGTGATACAGCTGTATATAAATCAGCATTTACACTACCATTATCAATTTGTCTCATTAAATTAATTAAACCTCTTTTAGAGCAGGAAATAGAAAATTTTAAATCAGAAAGAGCTAACGCATCATTTGTGATAATATTATTTATATTTTTGTTTTTCATAGTTTCTTCATCTAAATATAAATTAGCAAGACACTCTAATGTTTCTTTAGATTCATCTCGTATTGTTTCTAAATCTCTCTCATAATCATGCATCTCAATACTCATATTAAGATCCACTCCGTTCACCTCCGGAAAGAAATCAGATGGATTAAAGTCTAATTCATCTTGTACTTCTTGAATTTCATTTTTTAATTGCTCTATATTTTCTTGAAAGTGTTCTCTATAATCACTCGGTTTAGCATTATCCTTAGACATAAAAAATAGTTTTATTTTTTTAATATATATATAAATAAAATAAGATTCAATATGAAATATATCAAGTTTTTTGAAGCTGTTCTAAGAAAGCACCAAGGTGGTAACCTATTTTCCAATAATCATAGATTTCCAAATCTACCTAAAAATTGTCCAATGATTGATATTGATAATATTGGTAAGATTAATAATGCTATTAGTGCTATTATAGAAGATAAATATACTTTTGAATCATCTCTAGGTAATCCAATAACGACTAAAACTTGGCAGAAATCACAATTTCTTAATATATGTGAACTTACGGGTCTTGATCTAATATTTTACGAAACTAGTACAAAAATTGCTAAAAAAGCAATAAATAATTATAAATCAATTGATTATAATAATTATAGTGATTTTGATGTTATTAATACTTCAGATAGAATTTATGTAGAAATTAGAAACAATACTCCTGCTGCTTTGATGTATAGAACAGAAAATTTAAGAGCTGAGAAATTATTAAATGATCAAATATTTCAAATTTCAAAGCAATTAGCAGATTTATTAGAAGTTGATTTGTATTTGGTTAATGATTCAGTTGGTGTAGATAAAAAAATATATATTAAAAAATATCTATCAAATGAGCATGTTATTATTCAGAATCCTTTTAATAGTAAAGATTGGATTGATGCATATGATAAACTTAAATTATTGTAAAAACTAATTAGTATTATGCAAAAATATAGCAATAAATTTTCAGAGCCAATTACAAAAGAAATAATTAAAGATCAATTAAGAACGGTAATTGATTTTCCTAAACCTGGTATACATTTTAAAGATATATCTCCTATTTTAAAGGATCCTACTTTGGTAAGATATATCGTTAATGATATTGTAAATCATATTAAAAACGATAATATTGATATTGTTGTTGGATTAGATGCTAGAGGTTTTATTTTAGGACCTATGATAGCAGATAAATTAGATATTGGATTTGCTATGATTCGTAAAGCTGGTAAACTTCCACCTCCTTATGTTCAGAAGGAATATGATTTAGAGTACGGGAAAAGTAAAATTGCAATATCACCAGATATTATTCAGGAAGGAATGAATGTACACATACATGATGATCTCTTAGCTACCGGAAATACAATAATAACAACTATTAAGCTAATTGAGGATTTAGGATCTATGGTATCGTCTATTTCAGTAATTGTAGAGTTATCAGAATTACATGGTATTGATAAATTAAAAAATTATAAAATTTATTCTTTTTTAAAAATTTGATCTAACTTTTGAACTAAATTAATAAGAATTAGATATGATGAAAATATATAATTAAAATAAAATTAAAGATTGAATGATTAAGAACTATAATTTATTTTTATTAAAAGAAAATGTGAAATTATCAAGTGATGATATTATTGATATTATTAAATCATTAAGCACTGATGATAAGAATTCTAAATTAGTCAACAAATTAGTAAATTATGTTGATGAACAAGGTAAAACTATATTAATGGATTTAGTTCAAAAAAATAAAATTGATTTAATAGATTATATTCTAAAATTTAATATTGATATTAATCATAAAAATAAAAAGAATGAAAATGTTCTTTTTTATTGTAAGAATATCAATATGTTTAATAAATTTTATAATATGGGAGCAGATAGTACATTAATCAATTCAGATGAAAGAAATATATTATTAGTGTTATCAAATAAAAAAATTTTTAATGTAGATTTATATAAAAAATTAATTAATGATGGTGTTGATATAAATAAAAAAGATTTATGGAACAATAGTATTGTATTTTATAGTATTTATAATCAAAAAATATTAGAATTACTTATAAGTGAAAATGTAGAATTTGATAATATTAACACTCTATCAATTATTAATGAATTATTTAATAGATTCAGATATTGGGATAAAGATAGAAAAATGATAATTAAAAAAATTAAATATTTATTTGAAAATGGATTAAAAATATCAAATAAAATGCTTCTTGAAGCTATTAAAGATCGACTTATTTGGTCAACCGCAAGTGATAAGTATGATATTGTCAAAGATTTTTTAATGCCACTATCAGATTATATTGATGATGATATGATAAAACAATTAATCACAGACAATTCAAATAATGCTAATCTCTTAATGAAAATCATGAAAAATCTTCCACATTATTATCCATATATTAAACAATTATATGGAAGTTCTCCAGATTCTTTTAATTATTACTTTGGTGAGTTTTTAAAAAAACATACTCATCTAGAAGCAGCAGATAAATATAACTTATAAATATAAATATATACCAGAAAATAAGATAAATAAAATGGAATATTTAGATGAAGAATATCTTAAATTATTCAAACAAATCAAGAATGAAAATCAAACAATAGTTGAAACCAAAGATTACTCATTTGATCAACTAAGAGGTAATGTTAATCAGATTAATTATCAGATGATTACCGAAACACCTAATTATGCTAACTATGATAATTTTAGAAATCAAAATATAAATGAAGTTAGAAGACAAAATTATTCACAAGATTTTAATCTGAATGAATTCAATATTGAAACTAGAATTAATGGTGAAAATATTAATGAGGTTCGTAGACAAGAGAAAGAAGATAGATTAAATGAGGTAATGAAAAAACTTCGTGAAGATAGATTGAATGAGATTAAACAGACAGAAGAAAGACAATCATTAAATGAAGTTATTAATTTCAAAGATGCAAATGTTGTAACATTAGATATGTTTGAAAAAGCTAGATTTAATTCAATGATGAATGTATATAAAACAATAAAATGAGATGAAACATATTAATTCAATCAATGAATGGTTTGGTAACTCTGATAAATTTGAATTTATAAAAAATATTTTAGATATTGTTGAAAAAGATAACATTGAAATTGTTTATAAACATTTAAGTTATTCGGAACATACTTCTTTTGAAGTTGTTGTTGATGGTAAAAAATATATCTTTGAACATTTTGATGGAAATTTTGATTATACTTTAAAATATGATGATAAATATCTTTCTATACCTGCTAAATATTATAGACAAATAAAGAAACTATATAATAAAAGAGAGGAAATAAAAATATCTGCACGAAAATATAATTTATAAAATGAAATATCAAAATTAAATTAAAGTAAAATGAAAAATTTAAAAATATACGAAGAATATAAACTTGATCCAGAAGGTGATATAGAACAAGAATATGTAAAAGCCATAATTTCACATTATATTGATCATATGTTAGAAGGTGGAACACTTCAAAACAGTTTTGATTTTTATTGTAAAGTAGATTTAGATGAAGATTTAAGAAGTATTGCTGTTAATGAACTTAATTGGTTTATAAATGATCTAAAAAAAGAAGCTAATCATTTGATATATACTGATAATGATTATATAAGGAATAGCGCTGAAAAATATAATCTATGATGTTTAAAGATTTCTATATAGGAAGAAAAGGTTTATATCACAATAAAAATGTGACAATAATATCAACTAATTATGATGTTCTTGAATATCAAGATTTTGGTTTCAATTTTGATAATTTTGAGATAACACTTTATTTTGAAGATGGATCAAAAAAAATTGAAAAATTAAAAGGAAATCTTATTAAAAAGAGTTTAAAATTATACGAAAATAAAAATTGACCATATTTTAATAATATATAAAAAAAATCAAATTAAAATAATTATATATATATAAAAATAATAGCAAATTATGATTAAAAATTTTTCACAATTTAATGAAAGTTTAAATGAAAAATTATCTGGTTTACAAAAAGAATATAGAGAGTTTTTTAGATTTATGCTTGATTGTTATGAAGTTAAGTCTCCAGCTAAACTTTCAGAAGAAAAGAAGAAGGAATTTTTTGACAATATAAATAAATATTGGATCAGAGGTAAAGGTCCAACAAAAGACCTTGATAAGATTAAAGAAGATATTTGTAGTGTTGAAAAAAAATAATTTTGAAAATTAATATATAACATATAAAAAATAATTTTTATAAAAATGAAAGAAACTAAATTAAATAACCTTTTGAGTATGGAAGAGTATTCAGAGAAGGATGTATTCAAGAAGTCTAAAGCTACTAAAAGAACAGATGTAGCAAAAGATGTTCTTATGGAATCAGAAGTTACTGGTAAAGATGTTAATACCGAAAAAATGAAAGATAAAGAAGTTGTTGTATCAAAAGAATTAAACAACTTATTTAGTATTGATGATTTTTCAAAAGAAATGACGGCTGAACCTAAAAAGTCTAAAAAAACTGAAGTTGCAAAAGATATTTTAGAGAAAAAAGAAGAATGCTGTGATGAAGATGAAAAAGAAGAAGAAGAAGAAAAACCTAAAGGTTTAACTGCTGCACAGAAGAAATTACCAGAAGCTTTACAAAAAGCTATTCTAAAGAGACAAAAAAAGTAATAACTAAATGGTAGGTGACTTACTACAAGGTGGAATTGTATTTTACTCAGGTGATACACTTGTTCTTATCGCTGCATTAAAAGATATTGAGATACCTCTTTATTGGGATAATTTTAAGAATGCTGTTAGTGGAACTTCAACTAGTCTTGGATCAGGCTCAACTAATACAGATATTATCATTAGTGTTTGTACTGGTAATACAATGATAGCTGCAAGTGCATGTACTAATTATTCATATGGTGCTTATAGTGATTGGTTTTTACCATCAAAAGATGAATTGAATGAGATGTATTTGCAAAAAGATGTAGTTGGTGAATTTGATGAATATACCAATTACTGGAGTTCTTCACAAAATACACCCGAAACTGCTTGGTTGCAATTTTTCTTAAATGGCACACAAAGCGCATCTGGTGGAAAGGACCAGCTATATAAAGTCAGACCTATAAGAATAATGACTTAAAAAATAAGATTAATAAATATAATGAATCTTAAAAAACCCAAAATACTTAAATTATAAAGAAAGCCCTAAATGGGCTTTTTTTATTTTAAAGTATTTTATAAAAAAATAATTATTAACTATGATCCGTAACAAAGCAATTGAAGATGTAATTTCGAGAAAACCTGTTTTTACTGATATATCATCAAATATATCTGAATATTATGGTATATTCACTTTTAATTTAGAAACTATGAAAAAATACTTAACATCAGAATCCTATAAGAATGTTGAAAATTCTATTAATTCATGGGGACATATTGATAAAAAAACTGCTAATGAAGTAGCTGCCGCAATGAAAACATGGACAACTAATTTAGGCGCAACACATTATACACATTGGTTTCATCCTTTAAATAATGTTAAGCCTTACTTAGAAGAAATTAGATATCATATAGATAAATTAGAGTTAATTGTTGACGATGAACTTTGGCCTTTACCTAAATATAGAGAATTACTTTTTGTGAGATAGAAAAAAAGCCTCGTTTGAGGCTTTTTTTATTTTAAATGTATTCTGGTTCGACCATCATTCCAATAATTTATATTACCATAATAAACTAATATTTCCTCATCTTTTTCAATTCTTTTATTTGATTTAAAAACAAAAATTTCATTTTGGTCATCTGTATACCAAAAAGCATTAGGCATTTCTGAGTGATTATAATAACAAGCAAATCCCATAGGTAAAACTTGATATTTCCAGTCAGCAGTTGGAAAATTAAATCTATAATCTATAAAAAGAGGACTTAAATCACCTTTATTTATAGGTAAAATTAGAAAAGGTACTTCTTCTAATATTTCATTTTCAAAAATTACATCCTTAGCAAAAACACCCCAACCATGAATAGTTGATTTTCGTAATTGTATTTTGGAATTAAAAAAGAGACTATCTTTCATTTTTGATAAATCCATTTTTCACCATCATAAATAAATGTAGCAATTTGTCCTGTCTGAATTGTTAAAGAATTTGGTAAATCAGTATTATAATTTTGTATCATCATGCTCCAAGTTGAACCACACTTTATAGCAAGTGATGTGTCTTTCCTATTAGATAAAAAATTATTATTTTTACTTGGTATCGGAAGAATTAAATTATGATAATTTATACCATCATAGGTGCTGAATTCTTTAACATAATCTTCTATTAAATAAGAATCATCTAACGAGATTTTTTGTTCATTATTATCTCTTATATCTGCAATTAATGTTTCTCTAGTTTCTAACCATTCTTTCTCCACTTCCATCCATTTATTATGAGGACAAGAGCCACCGGGATCTCTATATGTTGCAGAAGTAAACATTTTTGATCTTAATGCACAGCCACAAACTTTACATCTTGTAAGATATTCAACTATTTGTGGATCTGGATTAGGAAGCTGAATTACATCTTTAAATTCACAAGAATCACATATAACTATTCTTTTAGATGCAATATCAAAATTGGTCTCATCAGGATTGTAAACTATTTTCCAGGATTTGAAAAGTTCTTCTACACTATTCATATTTTTTTATTATTTTTTATTCTATATATTGTCTTTTTGTGAGTCAAAAATTATATTAGAATAAAAAAAGACCCTTTCGGGTCTTTTTTTATTCCCAAAACATTATGTTATTGTAACACAATCTTTTTAACACTCATTTCTGAACCATCATTTATTTTTAAATAATAAATACCTTTTGAAAAACTTGTAATATTAATTTGCTCATCATGATTTTGAATATTTTTTAATTCGTTATAATATACAACTTGTCCAGATGCATTAATCATCTGAATTTTCATATCAGTACTCTTATTATTTATAAAACTAATAGTAAATTTATCATCAACCGGATTAGGATAAACATTAATTCTATTTTCTAATGTATAATCATTGACACCAGTACCATAATTAACAATTACAAAATATTCAACAAATGAACAATTTTCTGCCCAAACAGTATAAACAACAGGTGTAATAAAATCATTAACAGTAACTCCATTAACCTGAGTAATATTATTATGCGTCAACACTGAACCATCACTAGTAACAAAACTAGCTACTAAATTAGTTTTCTCTATTCTCGTAGGAATTAACAATTCAATAGTCTTACTAGTTTCATTAATGGTTCCAATTATATCAGTGCGTAGTTCTCTGTTATTATCAGAATCAAACCAATAATTAAGTAATTTTTTTTCACTATTTTCTGGTCGAACCACTGCAGTAACTGTATAAGTTTTAGAAACACCAGATTCTGATGTAATGATAATATTAATTGGATTAGTCAAATCAATAACACCAGATGTTCTTGAAGAAGTAGCGCCATCACTAATAACAAAAGAAGAAAATAAAGTTGATAAATTAGTACCATATTTAACAGAAACTGTAATATTATTATCAGTGTAAACACCTGGTACAATATATCTAACACCAAAACAATCAGTTAAAGTCAATTTAAAGTCAATTAAATCGTTACCAGTCTTGGCAGGTATTTTAGAAACTATAACCTCATATCTTTCTTGAGTTCCATCTTCAGCAGTAACAACATATGTTAAAGCATTAGAATAATTATTAATATTAAAATCACTTATTTGTGGCGTAAAAGTACCATTACTTTCAGCAATAGATACACAAGAATAAATACTACTAGTAAAATATGCTCTTAATTGATAAAGATTAGTATTATAAGGAACAATTACATTAATTCTTTTAAGATTCTGATCAATTGAGCCAGAATAAATTGAATCAGGCCATGAAAAACCCCATCCAGTATTTGTAGCCTTATTAAATCCAAAAGTTAAAATTTGTTTAGTATTACTAGGTACTCCAGCATTAATAATAACAGAATATGTCTTAGTTGTAATACCATCTTCAGCAGTAATTACAATTGTATTATTGCTAGAATTAAGAACCGTACCAATAGGATCAGAAGTACGAGCCAATAACGAAAAAGTCTCACCATGAATAGTTAAACTGTTAACACCATAAGGAACATTAAATGTAATAGTATTAGTTCCAATTACACCTAAAACATTACCAGTATAATTCACACCACATAAATTAACTTTAGAATAATTTGCATCAATTGAAATTAAATCGCAACCAGTTTTAACAATATCTTTAGTAACAGTTAATGTAAAATCTGACACTTCACTTTTTAATTCAGCTTGAACCCAAAAATGTAAAACTGTCACGTCACCAGTCAAAGGAAATGATGTACCCGAGCAAATTTCATTGGTTAATGTAGATTCACTAAACATATGTGCATATGGTGAAATTGCCCAAACAGGAGCAATAATTGTTGCAGAATATGGAACTACAGCCGTAATATTTTGTGTATTATAATTTACAACAGCTGGTGTTACAGCATTAGGAACAATAAATGATAATAAATTATCCTGAATACTAGCAGGTCCCACAATTGGGAGAACAGAATAATTGTGCGCTACACCAGATTGTGAAGTAACAACAAAAATCTTTGCTTCTGGAATACCATTATTATCAATATCAAAATCTTGAGCGGTAAAAGAGGTAAAATTACAAGTCGCATAAGGACTAATTGTAAAACGAACCGTAAGATCATCTAACCTAGCACCAAACGGAACAGGAAAAGTTATATTATCACCAGAAATAGTACCAGGTTCTGTTTGTAAAAACGTACCATTAGGTTCACATGGACCTGTCCAATTTTTAGCCCAAGCACCACTAAAAGTCAATATACTATTTTCTGTTGATGGAGGTCTAGTAGATATTGTTACTACATAATTTTCATATGATAGATTTTCAGCTTGAACAGTCAAAGTTACTGGTTGAGTATAATTCCAACTCGTAATATTTGATACTGCTAATATACCTAATGTTGGATTAGCACCAAAAAATACCTTAGAAAATTCACTAGAAGTAAAAGTTGCCTTTAATGCAGTAACATTAGTAGCATAAGGTACTGTAATAGCTACTGTACGATTTGCTTGATTAATAACTCCTGATATATCAGTTTGTAATTCAGAATTAAATGTTGTTTCAAATCCAAATGTCAACAACATTTTTGCAGAGCTTAAGTTTTGAGCCGATCCCCAAGAAAAGCTTAGAGCCAACATAATGGCTAGTAAACTAAAAAATTTTCGTAAATGTTTAATCATAATTAAAATTGTTTTTTTTTGTTAATATTAAAAAATCTATTATTGTATTCGCATAATAGATTTCAATCTTATATAAATAAATTTATAAGAAGTTTAAAAAAAGTGAATTTGTGCATTCAGAGAGATTCGAACTCTCATCTATATCATTCGCAATGATATCCTCTATCCAATTAAGTTATGAATGCGTTATTTCAAGCTACAGATATATTTTGTGCACCCAGCAAGATTCGAACTCGCACACGATGGGTCGAAACCACCGATCCTTCCATTTAAATGATGAGTGCATTTTTTTAGACAGAGCCAAATATGGAAGCATCAACTTTTCTTAACTTATCTCTCCTTAAAATTATATTCTTATATTTTTTAATATCCTTATTACCTTCATCTAAACACTGTTCCAATAAATCATTAGTTTCATTCATCACAATTTTTTTTGTCCAATTTGAGCTATTATCACCATAATGATTAGTATCAAATCCAATCATCCAATAACCATCAAAATTTTTATAATTTTCTAATGTTATATCACCATCAAACTCTCTATCACCTATCCATTCTAGAAAATATTCAGCTTCAAATTTTTGTGCAAAAGTCAATCCACCATGTATTCTTACATCATTTATATTATCATAATCTTTTCCATAAAAAGGATGATTTGGAGGTAATAAAACATAACCAGTACCCCAACCGTAATCAAAACCAATATCAAACATACTAAGTTTTGACTTGCTTAAAATATTCTCAATTATTAATGTGTATATTCCATATTTCATAATACAAAGATAATAAAAAAAATTAATATTGGTGAATTTTTTTATGTAACGCACAATTTGTTAAAAAAATTGTTAAAAATGCGTGAGTGGAGGGTCACGATCCCCCAACCTTTTGATTAACAGTCAAATGCTCTAACCAATTGAGCTACACTCACTTATGTAAAATTTGTAGTGTCGATGGGACTCGAACCCATATTTGCAACATACCAAATTACAGTTCTCGAAAGTATCAGTTTCGGCTGGTACGACACCATATTGTACTGGAGGTTGGATTCGAACCAACGTTTTCAACTTCCCACTACGTGTATAGAAGGTATAAGCTTCCAACGGTACCCCAGCATAATTTTGTGGGTATGACAGAACTTGAATCTGTGACCTTTTGATTATCAGTCAAATGCTCTAACCAACTGAGCTACACACCCATATAGATTAAATGTGAAAGATTCGAACTTATCACCACCTCGTACCTGCCGAGATATTACGGATTGATTACCGTAAGTACTAACCACTTATACGAACATTTAATCTTGTACCGTGAGTGGGAGTCGAACCCACGATGTCCTTACGGACGGAGGCTTATGAGGCCCCTGCGATAGCCACTCCGCTCACCACGGTATTTGAGACGCTGATCGGACTCGAACCGACATACCCTTTCGGGATTGACAGTTTTGCAGACTGCTAGCTAAACCATTCACCCACAGCGTCATATAAAAAAATTTGTGGGAATAGATGGACTCGAACCACCGAACTCATACGAGAGCTGATTTACAGTCAGCCGCAATTGCCACTATGCGATATTCCCGTGGTATAAAGGTATCAGTAGCTTTCCTTTATCTTTCACTTTTTATCACCATTGCTACTATGTTGTGATAAACTCAGAGCACCCCTGAACGGTTACAATCCGTTTATTTTACTAAAGTGACAGTCTAGTTCTCCATCAAGGAGCCTACAAGGGTAATTTTGTGCCACCGGAAGTATTCGAAACTTCGAGCTGGGGTTTTACAGACCCGTCTTCTCCCTGGATCGTTGGCATTTGCGGGGTTGACGGAACTCGAATCCGCGACCACTTGAGTGACAGTCAAGTATTCTAACCATCTGAACTACAACCCCTTAAAAACCAAATTCATTATAAATTCTAAGCCAATTTTTAATTGAATTACCAGTTACTCCATATTTTCTACCAGTTCCTTCTAAACCTAAAAGGTTTATTTCTTCAACTAATTTTTCATAAGGTGGTCTTTCAACTTTTCTTTGATTTATATATGATTTTATTTCTTCTTTTGTAAATCCTTTATCATTTCTCTCTTTTTTAATATATTTTTTTGTTTCATATACAATTCCAACTTTTATTTTTTCAACTTTATCGTTATTAGTAAGTTTAAATTTTAATATCTCAATTACATTTTCAATGTTATTTTTTACTTCATTTTCTGATACTCTAATCAATAGCATCTCATTGTAATCTCACACCTCCTGTACTCCCAGCGGATCCTGAGACCGCATCTTATCCTTGAAGGGGATATATCCTGCCTTTAGAAGATGGGAGCATGTTAAGGAAAACAGAATACATTTTTTATTTGAATAAACGGTTCAATTTTTTTAGAATTGCTGTACGTATTCTTTATTTCCTTAATATTTTTCAAAAATTCACCAATATGTCAAAGAACCCTCACTTTATCAACTTCACTAAAAACAAAAAACCCAGTCTTTTTTTGGACTGGGTTTTTATAATTTTTTTATAATTAGATTATGATACTTCCAGTCCATATAGAGCATAATCCTCACATTCATTAATATTATTAATGTTGCGATAATCACATATGTTCATTCGGTTTTTCATAACTCTTTTCTTTCTATTAATTTGTTTTATTTCTTACTTTATTTTTACTTCTCTTATAGAATACAAATATACAAAAGTTTTTTTAATTTACAAATATATATTAAATATTTTTTTCGTTTTTTTCTACTTTTTTTTATTTAGTTGATATTTAGATAATTTTATTATTCTTATAAATTTTTTATTGACTTGGTTTTTAGGTACTGTGTATAAAAATATAATTCTTTGTAACCATTTTATGTTTCTAAGAGTAATCAGATTATCTAATTTAATGAATAAGTGATATTTTCTGATTTGTTTTTTAGTAAATTTTTTTCTTTGTGTATAAAATTCACTAAATATTCTTTTATGAAAATAGTTAAAGTGTATTTTTTTCCACCACCAAGTTCCTCTATAAGTAATTAAAATTTTAAAAATATTCTCCTTTCTTATTTAGTTGCGAATGGTTGGATTCGAACCAACGACCTCGAGCTTATGAAACTCGCTAGCTGACCACTGCTACACACCGCAATATTCTTTTATTTTGTTGCGGGAGAAGGACTTGAACCTCCGACCTTCAGGTTATGGGCCTGACGAGCTACCAACTGCTCTATCCCGCGATATATTTTTATGTCAAATGTCCAACTGAACCAAATGAATCACCAGCTTTTTTCTTAGCAACTATCATCAAAACAAATAATGCTATTATAATACCTATTACTATCATTTTTATACTTTTTTCAAATTTGTTATAAAATCTTCTGTAGATATTTTATAATCTGAATAATCACAAATTACCTGATAATTAATATTTACAAATTCTTTTATCTTTTCTAGTACTTCTGTTGTTATTAATTTATTGTTAACCTCTCCAATTATTTCAAATTTCGGTATAGTAAGAACAAAACTATCAGATGGATCGAATGAATTTTTAACATTACAAACTTTAATTCTTCTCCAATGTTTACCAGGATTAGGTCCTATCCATAAAACAACATCTTTTATACCAGTTGTTTTAGAAGAAACGTTAGACATTTCTAATAGTTCTTGTTCCTGATATTCTTTATATTCTAATATTTTTTTCATTTTTTTTTCTCTTCTTTTTCCAGTTTCTTTTTTATTTTTTCCATTAGTTCTTCAACTTTTGTATTCATACCTTTTTCAGTTTTTGGAACATCTTTATCGTCTATGTTCAACTGGTCTGCTAATTTAATAAATTTTTCTGTTAACTCGGACTTTTTTTTAAGTTCTTCGTAATTTTTTTGTATTTTTTCAGCCATAAAAAAACCCAGTCATTTTTTGTGGCTGGGTATATATTGAAGGCTTTCGCCTAGAGTTTTATCCAGCCAATTGAGAGGTATCATTAATCATCTCATAACACATCTCTATATATAAATTACGATACATCTTCTTTCTTTCTTGTTTTATTTTTTAATATTAGTAACTCTTTTTAGTAAGGTTTAATTTTTGTTATATATTTCTTTAAAAATGTCGTTTTTTCTATTTTTATATCTTCTTTTACAAAGATAGGATATTATTTTAATACTACAAAATATTATTCATTTTTTAATTGTTCTAAAAACTTATATGCTTTCTTATGATAATCTCTATCTTTATAATTGCTTGTCATTAGGTATGTGATATAGCAGAAATATAATAATTTACTAATTATTAAGTCTTTATTTACCTGTCCACCAACAAATCTATATTCAACATAGTTTTTTGTCTTAAGATAGCCGATATTAAAACCAAAATGTTTAACACCTATTTTATTAATATAATCAACTAAGAAATTATTAAAAAAGGTTTCTACTTCCCGTAGGTTATGAAGGTCTAGAGAATCAAATTTTGCTTTTTGTTTAGCAGGTAAAAATAATAAAGATCTTTTAACTGATGTACAGAATTTACTATTTAATCTTTCAATCATATCTCTAAACACAAAAGGTATATCATCAAAATCATAGTCATCTAATATAACTAAACCTTTGAGAGCATTAAAATCCTCATATTTCTTTCCTTTAATTCCAATGTTTATATGTAATCCTGTGGTTTGAGTAAATTTCCAATAGTTTTGTTTATCAAAATCATTAAAGAAATCTTCTAAAAGTTTTAAAGTTGTATCTAATCCTAGCAGATAAGTTTTTGGCTTGAATTCTATACCTCTTTCTAGTGTTGCATCTAATACAAATTCTAGATCGTTGCTATATTTTGCGTAAAAATTGGGTAGATACCTTTCGACATTTTCTTCGAGATACTCTCTATTTTCTCTTAATAATAGCGTTTTTATGGCTTTTTCCATACCTATTATTATATTTTTCTCAATTTCTGTAGAATATAATTGTGGATCCAGAAGCTTATTAATTTTGCTTTCTAATTTTTTAGTGCTAAGTTCTTGATATAGATAAGACTCTATAGTATCTACTATATTGTTAATAAAAGGTTTATTTTTCTTGACTTCTGATTGGTTGAGATCAATATTATATACTGTTAATTCTTTGAGACATATTTCTCTGAATTCATCAACATCATCATAGTCAAAATTATCGTAGGTTATATCGTGATGTTCTAAGTCGTTGGTTTCCAATTCAAATTCAATAGCAATAGTAAAATCCTTAGCTATTTCTTCTGATTTAATTCGCTGAATGTCTTTGATATTAAATTCGTAGAATTTTTCTATTTTCATAAATAGAATTTATTTTTTAATTTTGCTTTTAAGTTTATCTATTAATTCGTTAGCTTTATTTATTCCTAGTTTTGCCTTCATAGAGTGGTATAAATTATAAAACTTTTCAGCAAATTCATCTTCGACTTCCATATTCATTGGTGCATCTTCTGAATCTCCAAATAAGCTATCTGCTAAATTATATTCTTCAAATGTTTTAACTTTTTTCATAATAGAATTTTTTCTACTATATATAAAAAATAAAAAGGATAATTTCTTATCCTTTTACTTAAATTACTACAGGTATTTATTTCCACTATGGTAGCCCGAACCTTATCTTTTTTGGATTAAGTGACACTTATGCCTTGTGATCTTTTTAGTCCTGCACCGACAGTTTCTATTTTTCAATGGAACAGATTTCCACTTCGGTTAGTAATTTGTTTAGCAAAAATATTAATAACTAAATTATTAGATTTCTTACTACTTGGAATTAAAGAATTTAATTGGATTTGGTTATTATCATATTCATAAGTAGCACTCACATTATTAAAATAGAGTTTACCTTGTTCAAAAATTCTTTCATTATCAGTCATAGAGAGAAAATCTAATTTTTGAAGTGTATCATTCATTTTATCATAAAAGAACCACTGATATAATTTTGATTTATCAGTTTCTTTTGAATAATGATATTTTATTTCAAATAGTGTGTATAATTCGTTATCAAAGATATATTTAATAGTATTTTCCATTTTTTAATGTTTACTAATTCTAACATGTTTAAGTTTACGGAAAAGATCACCATGTTCAAGTGAGGATTCATATTCGCCATCATTATCAGAATACTCAAAAATATAAAGTGCAAAATCTGGTAGTTCACCATTTATTCTCTTAAGTTTATTTTTTCTAATGTTAAGAATATCATTAAGTTTTTTATTGCCATATTTTATACAAGCTTTACGATATTCTTCCCATCTTTTTTGTCTATCATTTATATATTCAAAATCATCGTAATCTGGTGCGTCATAATCATCCGCTATACCGCTACTAAGTTCTTTAGAAGCTTTTTCAAAATCATTTTTAGTTTGATTACAAATATCATTCCACACTGTAGTTGCAACATTATTTATGCTCCAACTATTATCATCAAAATGAGGACTATTATAAACTCTTTGTTTTTTATCAAAAAGCATATCTCTAACATCTTCCATAGATTTAGGTTCTCTCGGAAAGATTACAATAAAGCTACTTGAGCTACTATTACTTACAAATCCATTTCTTATTTTCATAATTAGCTAAATTTTTACAAAGATAGAATTATTCTATCTTTTTTGGTTTACATATTTCCTTTGCTTTAAGGGATTTACAATTACATTTTTCACAAAAATATTTAGGATTTTTTGGTTTTTTATAGTTTTTATCTTTACAACAAGTTTTTTTATCCCCCATTGTTTATTCTTTTTAATTTTTCTTTTCTTTGAAAATACGGATTACAACTTATACATATTCTACCGTGCTTTGGTGTATGCCAAAAGTGTTCGCCACATTTTGGACATTCGTCCCAAGATTCAATACCTATAACATTTTTATCTAAATCATAAAAATCTACACCAAAAGAATGAAATTCGTGTCGATCACCAGAAAGAATATTTAATATTGTATCATAATCTCTGGTTCCTTCATATTTATTTAAAAGATTATTAAGTGCATCTTTCGCATTTTCAGTTAAGGAAGTTGAATAATCATATAAATCCCACATATGATTATTACAAGTTGCTACTAAATAGCAATCACCAACTTTACGAATATAAGTATCATAATTGCAGCTTGGAAAGCTAACAGATTGATCTTCATCAATTTTATTAAGATTTTTAATATATTTTTTATTAATTTTAATATATTCTTTATCATAACTATTATCATATTCAGATATTTTCTGTTTAATCATGTAAGTTGCTAAACTTCTGACAGATGGAAAATTTTCATCAGAAATTATAAAGCTACTTGAGCTACTATTACTTACAAATCCGTTTCTTATTTTCATACTACAAATATAATAATATTTTTTGAAAAAATTTATTCTTTCAGATATTTTTTAAGTACCTCTATATCATTTGGAAATCTTGATTGATACCCTATTTCTTCGAATTTTAATTCATCTATCGGAAGATTTTTTAAATTTCCTTCATCACTTTCTTTATTGTTCTGTTAGTAGAGATTCTAATTGATGTAATGTTATATTCATTTTTCTGTTTTTAAGATTTTGTCAGCTTATACCTTTACATTATATAAAAAATGTCAAGATATAAGCTGACATTGTTTTTAATTTATTCCCAGTATTTTACTTGATATGCGATATAATCATAAAGCTTTGGTGCATATTCTCTATATTTTTCATGTACACCGTAATTTATTATTTCTCCTGTGTTAATTTTTTTACTTTGCCAACTCCAAAATCCTTCTTCATCTCTTTTCGGTAACGATACCACTTCGCTTTTAACCCCAATCCCACGTTCAAATTCGTAATGAACATCACCAATCTTAATATCGTTAACTATAATATTTCCGTTTGTATAAATTTTCATAATTCTATTTTTTAAATCTATTATCACTAATTTTTACCAAGTTCACTTTTCCAATGAAATTATTTAGGGAAAGAGTTCGGAACTAGTATCCGGGTGATGTACTTTAATGCCTCACTACATGATTCATTTAATCCTTTTTTTAGCATTTCGATATGATTATTGTTTCCTTCCTTTACTAAATCTATAACTGCAGGCTGGGACATAAGAAATTCTATATAACCA
>Ga0172375_10000187_pt1 | contig 94875 bp, 90 predicted proteins | sample LakKiv1m_FD_114537 | JGI IMG/M metagenome (GOLD analysis project Ga0172375, IMG submission 114537) | Freshwater microbial communities from Kabuno Bay, South-Kivu, Congo - kab_092012_11.1m | ecosystem: Environmental > Aquatic > Freshwater > Lake | place: Democratic Republic of the Congo...
ACCACCCAAAACTTCAACCCTGCCAATCATTTTAATTAGTAATTAGTAATTCGCAATTTGTAATTTGTGACAGGCTTAGTATTCCCGGACTCACAGAATTTGCACCGGGAAAACCAGTAAAACTGGTTATTAGACATGCCGATGGTTCATCGGAAGAAGCGATACTTAATCATACATTCAATGAGAATCAGTTCGAATGATTCAAAGCCGGCAGCGCTCTTAATCTGATAGCGGCAAAAGGAAAATAAACAACGGTCACTTCCCACGGGAATGACTAAAAAACTAAATTGAATTAAGTTTATGTATCCCCCCGGCAGCCATAAAAACCCTCAACATCCCCGATCCAATCAACCTTCAATACTTCTAACCTCTAACTTCTAACCTCTAACTTCTAACCTCTAACCTCTAACTTCTAACCTCTAACTTCTGACTTCTGACTTCTGACTTCTAACTTATTTCAAAAGCGTCATCTTGCGGACAGAAGAGAACGTATTGCCATTTTCACCCTGTGCCTGAAGAGAATAAAAATAAACCCCGCTTGAAAGTCCGACTCCGTTAAAAGTTACGCTGTGTTCGCCGGGATTTTTCTCCCCGCTTTCCAGGGCTGAAACAAGCCTGCCGAGAGCATCGTAAATGTTCAGGGAAACAAAACTCTTTTCATCCAGCCGGTAGGATATCACCGTTTCAGGATTAAAGGGATTGGGATAATTCTGAACAAGGTCAAATTTAGGGTCCGTATCAATTGTTGATTTTACTCCGGTCAAAGCCCCCGCAAAAGAGGCGGCTGAAACAAGATTTAGCTGGGTCACTTTCCTTACGAGTTCAAAATTGAGTGTGCCTGTTGAATCCCCGCTCGTATGGTAAAACGGATTCGCCTGATAATAAAAGCTGTTAATCCATGGCGGCGCATTCTCGATCATTAAGATTGCATTATAGCCCTGCGCCCAGAAAACATCATGGTCGCTGTAAACCGCATAGGGATAAGGAGCATTATTTGTGATCAGCCCGATCTCAAAAAGATCATTTGCTTCGCGGTATTTATCGGCAATCCAGTCCGAGAAGCCGTTGGAAACAAAGGCGTTATAGAGGTGGAAGTCGTTATACCCGATCATATCCACAGAAACCATTCCGATGATTTGTTCGTTCCGCGCTCTGGCTCTGGCGGCATAGTCTCTGCTGCCGTGGTGCGAGGAGGGATAAGCAGGACCGGATTCCTCCGCAGCGAAAGCGATCAGTCTGATGGAATATTCACCCTGAAACCCGTTGGAACTGTCGCTCAGAATTCTTGCAATTTCCAGAATTGCAGCAATTCCGGTGGCGTTATCGTCGGCTCCTGGCGCCTTTATTGTGCTCCATTGGTTCTGCCATATCGTCGAGCCCATTCTGCTGGCAGAGCAGTCGTGATGTGCCCCGATAATAAAATACTTATCCGGATTTGATCTTCCGGGCAGAGTTGCAATAATGTTTACAAGAGGCTTCGTGTTATAAGGGCTGGAGGCGCCGGTAATATAAAATGTATCAGCGCTTACCTGAAGCCCCGGAAATTTTGAAAATTCGCGCAGAATATATGCCGCACCGCTGTCATTACCCGGCGTGAAATTTACCCTGCTTTCGTGTCCGCCGGCAAAGGAAAGATTTACGATATGATTATGAAGATTCATAGTTGAAACAGAATCCTTAAGGGCATCTATCTTATCGAAGAGCGCCAATTGTGCAGAGCTCTCAGTGGCTGCAAAAAACACCAATAAAAGTGCGGTCAGTATTTTGCGGTTCATTCTATTTTCGCTGATTCTTAATACAAAAAGGAAATATAGGCAATTTTTAAATCACCTTTTAAGCATGTCAGATACCGAAACATGCTTTTGTATTCGGAATAATTTATAACAATGCCCGGAAAATTCTGGTGAGATACTATTTTTTGCCCGAAAACCTGAGCTCATTATTTGCTGATTCGGTTAAATTTCCACATTTTAAAAGAACAGGAATTAAATAACTCGGGTTTGATATGAAAAAAATCTTTACGATATTAATCTTTTTATATCTTTTTATTTCGTTTCCCCTTTATTCGCAAGGTTCCGGGGTTATGAATGAGATATTGACAAAAGTAAACATCGATTCGTTATTGTATTTTGTGAAACAGCTTGCGGGTGATGAACCCGTTATTATCAACGGACAAACAATAAATATTACCTCCCGGCATAAAAATAATGCCATGAACGATAAAGCCGCGGATTATATTAAGAATAAACTGAACTCATACTCGCTGCAGACTTATGATCAGTGGTTCAGCAGCACCGGCAGAAATGTTTATGGAGTTAAAACCGGCACACAGTATCCTGACCAGAAGTATATGATATGCGCACACTATGACGATATGCCGAGTTCCGGATTAGCTCCCGGTGCGGATGATAACGCGAGCGGAACTGCCGCTGTTATTGAAGCGGCAAGAATTTTTAAGGATTATTCATTTCCATTTACTGTAATTTTTGCTCTCTGGGATGAGGAGGAACAGGGTCTGATAGGCAGCGATTACTATGCGGCGCAGGCTGCCCTCGCCGGTGAGCAGATTAAGGGTGTCATCAATCTTGATATGATTGCATGGGACGGAAACAACGATTATAAGGTCAGAATTCACACAAAAAATCTTGGTCAGAGCTACGACCTTTCGAATAAGATGATTGAGCTAAATCAGCAGTATGGAATCGGAATTACAACAACTATTAAAGATCCGGGCAGTCCCTATAGCGACCATCAGTCTTTCTGGGATGCAGGGTACAGCGCAATTCTTCTTATAGAAGATGATGCTTCTGATTTTAATCCCTACTACCATACATCGAATGATAAGCTCATGTATTTTAACAACACCTACTTTTTGAGGTGTTCAAAGCTTTCGATACTTACGCTTGCTAATTTTGCACTTAATCTTAATCTTAATATCGCTCACACACCGGTGGCTTCAATAAGCCAGAGCCAGGATGTTATAATACCTGCTGAAATAAGTACCGGGTTAGAACTCGGAAGCGGTGCCGCCGGTCCAAAACTCTATTACAGATTTGATACCGGAAGCGGTTTCGGCAATTTTAATATTACCGATGGATCGTTTATTTCAGACGATCAGTACAATTTTACTATCCCGGCTCCTCCTCTTGGCTGCCTTGTTGAATATTATATTGCAGCTCAGGACAATAACTCACAGATTGTTGTAACATCACCTGCGGGCGGCAGCGGATTTAATCCTCCAGGAAGCACTCCTCCCGATGAATTTTACCGTTTCTATTGCGCAACGACTGAACTTCTCTTCGCAGAAAACGGAGATAATTTGAATAACTGGACGGTTGTTTCTCCCTGGGGTACAACTACACAGAAATATGTTTCTGCTCCAAGTTCAATAACCGATAGTCCTTCCGGATCTTATGGCAATAATGTAACCAACTCAATCACAACAACTAATTTTATCAATCTTACAGATGCCTTCGGAGCTGAACTTACATTCAAAGCTCAATGGGATATCGAATCAGACTGGGATTATGCACAGGTACTCATATCTCAGAACGGGCAGACATGGACTCCATTAGCCGGCTCATACACTGAAGCAGGACTCGGAACTTTTCAGCCTAATGGTGAACCAGTTTATGACGGGACTCAATCAACGTGGGTCACAGAGAGCATCGATCTCTCGGATTATGCCGGCAGTATGATAAAATTGCGTTTTCAATTAAAAAGTGATGTCACAATCTCCGGTGACGGATTTTACTTAGATGACGTGAATATTTTAGTCTATTCAGCAGTCCCTGTTGAACTTGTAAATCTGAATTACAGAACCTCCGGCTCCGGTGTGGAATTATCATGGACAACTATAACAGAGACAAATAACAGCGGTTTTGCAGTTGAAAAGCGTACAGGTGAGGATAACTGGCAGCAGATCGGCTTTGTTTCCGGTATGGGAACGACAACAGAACCCACACGTTATTCTTTCGCCGATAATAATGCCGAAGGTATCAGTCTTAGATACAGACTGAAGCAGATCGATTTTAACGGCAGTTTTGCTTATTATGGACCTGTTTTTGTTGACCGTTCAGGTGAACTGAAATTTCAGCTTGGGCAGAATTATCCTAACCCGTTTAATCCTTCAACAACAATTACATTCGAACTCTCCGAAGGAAGCAATACTTCTCTGATTGTTTACGACATTCTTGGCAATAAGGTTGCAGAGCTTGTTAATGAATATGTTGAAGCGGGTTTTCATGAGGTGATATTCGATGCTGGCAGTCTGAGCAGCGGGATGTACATCTATACGCTGACGTCCGGTCCGCAGTCTGCAAAAAGAAAACTGTTACTGGTTAAATAATTCAATTAACACAGTACTTTTTATGGCTTATTTATGACGCGGGAGCATCTGGATTTTTTACTTCTTCCCGGGAATCTTGAATTTCTCACGGAACTCAGGGCGGATACCGCGAAAGGGCTGAAGGCATTTGAAAAACAAGCTTTCAGTTTAGAGAAATCTCTGTTTGAGGAGCAGATCGGTTGTTTCCGGAAAGCATCGGATAAATTACCGGGACTCTCAAAAATCCTGAAACTTTATGATAAAACTGCATTGGAACAATGTTCCGGTGAACAGGCGGCTATATATAAAAGTAGTTTACTGAAAGGCAAACGGTTTATTGATATGACCGGCGGACTTGGTATTGACAGCATATTTTTCAGCCGGAATTTCGAAGAGGTCTATTATTGCGAAAAGGATCCGGAATTATGCGAGATTTTCAGAATTAACCTTAGAGAAACCGAATTCGACAAAATCAAAATTATAGAAGGCAACAGTCTCGAGCTTCTTAACAATTTCGCCGACAAATATTTTGATGCCATTTATATTGACCCGTCCCGGAGAAGTGAGGGCAGACGCAGCGTTGATTTGAAATTCCTGGAGCCTGATCTTGCCGGAAATCTCAATCTGATTCTGCAGAAATCTCACAATATTTTAATAAAATTATCGCCTGCTTTTGATATTCTGGAAGGGATACGGCGATTCCCCGGACTCGGAGAATTTATTCTCGTATCTTCAGGCGGAGAATTAAAGGAAGCACTCCTGCTTATCGGCGACAATGTAAAAAGCCTTGATGAAATTAAAGTCAGTTCTGTTATACTAAGAAATTCTGATCCGCGCACAATATCATTCTCCCGCCCGTATATGAATATGCGTACTCTTCCTTCGGCTGATACTCCGGGTACATATCTTTACGATGTTGATCCATCAATTTCTAAGGCTGGCAACTATCACCTTCTTGCAGATACCTTTAGCTCGCTCCGAACGCTTCCGGGGAAATATCCATTTCTTACGTCCGATACTATTTATGAAAACTTTCCCGGAAGGATTTTCAGGATAATCAGTTCTTTTGGCGTGAATAAGAAAAAAATCAGGACTTTTCTGAAATCAAAAAAAATTGGAAGGATTAATATTATCAGGAAAAATTTTGATGGAAAAACGGATGAGCTCCGCAAATTCTTTGGTTTGAAGGAAGGCGGGGATCATTATCTGATTTTTACAAAGTTGAAGGAAAACGAGGCGGTAACATTTTTTAGCGAAAAGGTTGGCTGAATTACCCGATAATCCTTGGAGTAATAAATTTCCGGACTTCTAGTATATGACTGATTTGATAAAAACAAAAAAAGGCTTATTCTCAAAAACGAATAAGCCTTTTTCTTTGCAATTGAATATATTGTATCAATACCAAAAATGAAACTGAAGTACGAATGCGTCATTATCCACAGAAGGGTCTTCCATATTGATTCTATATTGAGGACGCACTTCCACAAAGGAATAAGGGAAGAATTCGAATCCAAGGTTCAGACGGGATAATTCATTACCTGAAATATCAGAATCCCTGTCAAGCCTGTCATACCGGACAATTGCTTCGAGTCCAATCATTATTCTGTAAGAACCTTCCACCATCATATATGAAGAAGCAATATCTTTGCCAACGTAATTGTCACCAACATTACATTCAGCAAGCAGAGATAACTTATCCCATCCGGCCCCAAAAAATCCGCCGTAGAAACTCGTTCCGGCATTAACGTAATCAAATCCGCCTGGTGTATCAGGTCTGAAAATTCCTGCTTTGGCATATGAGCCGCCGAACGTCAGCCCAACACTTCCAACATGAGGCGTGAACTCTGCTCTGGCAGTATAAGAGGGATCGTGAGCCAGTATTGAATTCATTCTCATTTTTCCGGCGCTCAGCGTAATATTGGCATAATCCGTGAGGTTCATTCCGAGTTCAATTCCACTTTCAGCATAATATGGAGTGTAGAGCATACCATTTGCTCCTGTGGCTGACAGAATACCGAAGTCGCCGCCCCTGGTATATGCAGTGTGGTCATCACCCCTGATTCCGAATGCCGGGGTAAATGAACCTGCTTTTATATAACTATCTCCCGGAAGAATACGGGCTACAGCATAAGCTTCCCAGAATGACGTAATAAAGTCGTATCTGGCAACAATATTAATTTTTTTTGAAAGATCTACATTTGTGTAGATTGAGCCGGACATCTCCTGAAAATCTGATCTCTTCTTCTCTCCGGAATAAAGATATTGTGTCCTGAAATCGAAACCATAGGAGATATTATCGCCTATTTTCGGAGACATCGCAAGTTCTTTATCCCGTGGGGAGACCATTCCAACTACATTCTTACCAAAAAACCAGCCGTTTTCATTCCTCATTATCCCGCCCGTGGGATTCACGTGGCAGTCAATACATCTATCCTGCTGCTGAAGCGCAAACCTTGGGAGTGCATAAAGTTCTCCCAAGGCAAAAAACAACAGCAGAACTACGGCAAAATTATTTTTTCTCATAAAAGTTTCCTATTTGTATAAAAACCCGGGGGATTATTTCATCAGGATCATTTCTTTTGCAATGCTTACATTTCCTGATGAAAGCCTGTAAATGTAAATACCGGAACTCATTTGTGCTCCGCCGGAATTTCTGCCGTTCCATGAAAACCGATAATTGCCCGCGCTTAATTCTGAGCTGATGAGATCAACTATTTTCTGACCCTGGATATTATAAATTGACAGTTCAGTAAAGCCGCTTTCCGGGATAGTAAACGAAATATTGGTCTCCGGATTAAAAGGATTCGGGTAATTATTATGGAGTACATACTTATCTGCGGTAATTTCTTCATCACCCAAACCAGATACATTTGGTTTGCTTGTGGGGTCACCGGGATTTGTTACGAGAGAAGAATTCCCCGGCTGCGGCTGCCCAATCCTCCATGTCCCGTTAGGATCCTGAAGTTCTACACCGTTGCTGAATCCGTCACCGTCGGAATCGAGTGCAGCAAGCTGCGCACCCCATTCAACATTTCCGGAGGCGCCAGGCGAAGATAAAAATGATGCCCCGACGATATTGCCAAATGCATTTTTTGATCCGCCCCCTGCCGGACTTACGTGACAGTTGACGCATCCAAAATTATCCCCGTTAGGAATCTGGTTGACTCTGAAACTTCTTGCAACCAGGAATGAAACGGACATTGTAAAAAATATAATCATCGGGATAGCAATTCTCTTTGCCATGGTTCTCCTTTAATTGTTTAATAATTTTGTGTTAAGTTTTGGAATAATGCTCTTTATTTAAGAAGCATCATTTTAATACTGCGGATACCTTCACCTGAGGTTAATCTTGCAATATAGATGCCGCTGGTCATGTTTGCAGCCTCAAATTGAATATTATGTGACCCTGCTTCCATATTTCCGCTGATAAGAGTCGAAACAAGTTCGCCTGCCGGATTATAAATATCAAGCGCTATAAATGAATCATGCTTAAGTGAAAATCTGATGTTTGTGGTTGGGTTGAACGGATTCGGATAATTCTGGGCAAGATTGAAATCATTCACGTTAATATTTTCGACAGATTGCGGGCCATAAAATTTATATGAACCGTCAAGATCAATTTGTCTCAGTCTGTAAAATAATTTTCCTGCCGGAGGATTTGGATCACTGAAATTGTATGAATTTCTTTCGGAAGTGGTTCCGGCCCCTTTTACAAAACTTAGAATATCCCAATCTGAAAGGTTACTGCTTCTCTGAATTTCAAAACCAAAGTTATTTAGTTCTGTTGCTGTTGACCAGTTAATAGTTGTTATTCCGTTGATGAGCGAGACAGAAAATGCCGAGAGTTCGACCGGGACAAAACTTTCCGGATCGCCCGGATTTGTAACAAGACTTGAATTGCCCGGATTTGGATTTCCGGTTGTCCATAATCCATTGGGGTCCTGCAATTCTTCTCCATTTGATACACCATCCCCGTCGGAATCTAAAGATGCAAGTGCGGGTCCCCATTGTACATGCCCGGCAGCACCCGGAGCGCTGAGATACTGTGCTTCGATAATCGAGCCGAAAGCATTCCTGGCTCCACCTCCAAGTGGGCTTACATGGCAATTTCCGCAGGAGAAATTATCACCATTCGGTATTTCTGAAACTCTGAATGACCGAGCCACGGTGAAGGAGATGGAAAAGAATATTATTGCGGCGGTTAAAAAAAGTACCTGACTTTTCATTATTACTCCGTTTTTGTTTTGTGAATCTGATAATTAAATAATACCTCTTATCCTATTTTACAGTAATTTTTCCTAAATTGCAAGAAAATTTTAATCTGTTTTTCCGCCGTATAGCTGATTCAACGGATTCAGTTCTGGAAATATTTTTCGGGATTAACGGCAAACCTCTCAGGATTAGGCCGTAAACCAATTTCCGGATAATATTTTGCTGTTAATAATACTTTCCAAAATCAATAAATAATCTTTACATTTATATACTTGAATACTCAAAATATCGCCGGGAAATCTGTAGAAAATGCTCGAAATCAGGGAAGTACAGGAACTCCAGAGTTATGGCATCAATATTTCTGAACTGGGTTCATATAATGTAAAGCCAGAGGATATACTTAATCAACTCAGGTTCTTTAAAGCAGGCGCCAGAAACCTTAATCTGGCAGCGCCCTGCACTACAGATGATGGTATAAAAATCATACCCGAAGACTCATATCGGGAACTCACTGAAATTTTCGAAAAAAATGCTTCTGAAGGACGAGCATCGCTTTTTGTTCCTGCTTCCGGAGCAGCTACCCGAATGTTTAAAAGAATAAAAAGCATACTCAGCCAGGATATCCCGCCAAATAAATCTTCGCTGGAGAGCTTCGGGAATTCATCTTCTGACGCGGCATACACTCTGCGATTTATGAAGAATTTAGAAAAGTTTGCATTTTACAAAGAACTGAGTGAATCCCTGAATGCTTCAGGTAAGGATATTAATAAACTTTTGGAAACTGGTGATTATGCAAGTATTCTTAATCATATGCTCAGCCGGAACGGTCTCGATTTCGGTGAGATTCCGAAAGGTTTAATCAAATTCCATGATTATGGTGATTACCAGCGGACAGCTATTGAAGAGCATCTTGTGGAAGCTTCCCTGTATCTGCCTGATAAGAATAACAGGTTAAATATACATTTTACAATCTCTGAGCAATATAATAATCATTTTCTGAAATTGATCGAAGGAGCTAAATCTCACCTCGAGAAAAAAGGATATATTATCGATATTAGCACTTCAATGCAGAAACGTTCAACCGATACTATTGCTGTTGACAAAAGGATAAAGGTTTTCAGGGATAATTCCGGCAAATTGGTTTTCAGACCGGCTGGACACGGAGCGCTTTTAGAAAATCTCGATGACTTTGGCGGCGAGATAATATTTATCAAAAATATCGATAATGTTGTGCCCGATTCTCTGAAACCGGAAATTGTGAAATTCAGGAAAATTCTCGGCGGATATCTTATCATTTTGCAGAAGACAGCCCATGATTACCTCCAGATCCTCGTTAGTCATGACCTCTTCGATTCATATTATAGTGATATTTATAATTTTATCACTAAAGAATTAATGATAAAATTGCCGGCGGGTTTTAAGAATTTTTCAAAACTTGGCAAGATAAAACATTTTTATAAAGTTCTTAACAGACCGATCCGTGTTTGTGGTATGGTTAAAAATGTCGGTGATCCTGGCGGCGGTCCATTTTGGGTCAAGGATATTACAGGGCATACCACTGCTCAGATCGTCGAAGCTTCCCAGGTTGACCGCAGCTCTCCTTCGCAGGTAAAAAAGTTTAATGCTGCAACTCATTTTAATCCGGTTGATATTGTGTGTGGTGTTAAGGATTTTATGGGCAACCATCATGACTTAAAAGAGTTTCGTGATCTTCATGCCGGCTTTATCACGAAGAAAACACATGAAGGCAGAGAGTTGCTCGCAATGGAACTTCCCGGACTATGGAATGGTGGAATGGCCTGGTGGAACACCGTTTTTGTTGAGGTGCCTTACATTACATTTAATCCTGTTAAAGAGATAAATGATCTTCTTAAAAAAGAACATCAGATTTAAAAGCAACCTTATACATAGTGAAAATTGACCGGGATCGCCGTTTCAATCAAGAAGTTATTCGAGTGTATCGCAGCAGGGCTGTTTCATTATAAGTGGAATTGACATTTTTCGGTTTGGATTATCACGAGTATTCGCTATGAAATGGTGAATTTTTTCCTGGATCGTGATTTTTCTCGAATCCGATATTTTTTTAGATTTTTTATTCAATCACAGCTTTTCTTTGGTTTTGGTTCTTAATGCCTCAATCGATTATTCGAGTATGATATAACAATTGGAAGGTTAAGATGAAGTTTTTATATATGATCACTTTTTACCTTATTTTCATAATTAATTATTCCGGCATAAATGCTCAGGCACTTGAAAAGGAATTCAGCAATTATTACCTGAGCCGCGGGCCTGAAGAGTTTGCCAAATTTGTTGATTCAAAATTGCTCTCCGGAGAGCGGCGTGACCTGGTTAATTTTTCAGCGGGAATGGTGGCTGCCGGAAACAAAAACTGGGATCTCGTTCTCAAATATATGCCCGACCTGATGATCGGGACAAGCCTGACTAATACTCTTAAATCCTGGGTTTACTTTTATCTGGGAAACGCATTTTTTGCTAAACGTGATTACGAAGGCTCAAAGACATTATTAGATGAATCGCTTAAATTAAAAATTAGAAACACCGTAAGACTATCTATTTATTATAAATCAATTTTTGGTTTTACCAGGACAGAAGCAAATTACGACACTCTTTATTCTAACTGGGCCAGAATTATCTTCGTGGGCAATTACCACAAAACCGTTAAAGATTCATTATTGGCTGTAACAGACTCTTCGCTAAAAAGATTAAGTGATAATTTCGGTCTTCGCTTGAATACAAATGCGGAAATTTTTGTCTGGGAGAATGATTCTCTCGCTGAATCATGTGACTTAAAAGCTCTTAGTTTCACGATGCCTGAATTCAACATAATACATATGCGTTCGGGCGATGATCTCAGATCACTGATCGCCGGATTGTATTCTGAATCTCATCTGGAATTTCACACAAAGAATCTTTTTATTACAAACGGTTTACAAACATTATGTCTTGAGATTCTCGGCGGAGATATCAGGGAAAGCAATACCTTATATTCATTCAAATCAAACATGACATCAGGTGATATTTATGCAATTTGGGAGAAACCAAGATTTTCAGTTCTTAGTCCCGATGAAATTAAAACTGCTGGTGAACTGGTTAAGCGTTTATATTTAAAAGACAGGCAAAATTTCCAGGGAATTTTTAAGAATAATTCACTGAAAAACTCCAGAAATATATTTGACGGTTTTATTGATAATATTATTAACGATATTGCAGCAAAAGCAAGGTGACTTCCATTGACCATGACCAAATGATCCTGTATTGCAGGATAAAGCTGATATTGAGATAGTCAGAGTTATTAAACGATTATTAGATCATTTGATTGTAAGAACTCAAGAACCAAGTGGAAAATCAGTGTTCATTGCAGATTAAGTTTTTATAGAAGAGGAGAAATTTACGATGGGAACAAATTCAAAAGGTAAAATTTTGATGTTTGTAGATGATGTTTACGAAGATCTTGAACTATGGTATCCAAAACTAAGACTGGAGGAGCAGGGTTATGCCGTCCTAATTGCTGGAACTGAAAAGGGGCGTGTTTATAAAGGAAAAAACGGGTACCCTTGCACGTCCGATATTGCTATCGCAACAGTATTAAGTGAAGAGTATGATGGCCTTGTGATTCCAGGTGGTTTTGCTCCTGATAAACTCAGGAGGGATCCGGGAGTGCTTTCTCTTACAAAAGAATTCTGGAATGCTGGAAAACTTGTCGCCCACATCTGTCACGGAGGCGGGATAACAATCTCTGCCGGAATAATGCGTGGAACACGATGCACATCGACACCTGGAATAAAAGATGATATTATTAATTCTGGTGCAGAGTGGGTTGATCAGCCAGTCGTTATGTACAAAAACATGATTTCTTCAAGAAGACCATCAGATTTGCCATATTTTTGCAGGGCAATGATTAGTTTTCTTGCAAATACAGAAAAAATTACAACAGCCCTAAAAAACTAATAACACAGGATATCCGATAATAATTGCTTTTAATTTAAGTAGTTAGAAAGATGTTTGTTATAGTTAATTTTTTAACGTATTTATTACTAATTTGAACTATTTATACTTGAAGTAATTTTATTTCTTTGTTTCACAAAAACTTATAAAAACCTGTCATAATTCTTTTGCATAGAATTGCTTCATCATCTAATTTGGTATCGAGTTCAGCACAGAAATAAATGTTAACAAAATGTTGATAACTTTTATTTGTGAAACGTTTCACATTAACATTTTGCTTATATAAAAATCCTAACAGGATATCAATTTTGGCGGGAAAATGTTAAAAATATTCGTAATGTATTGTTATTCAATAAGTTATGAAGGTTATCTAATGTTAATAATTTGTTAATAAGTGTTGGTATTTTAAAGTCAATAACTTTTTAATTAAAACATAAAAAAAATATTTAATAGTATAAAATGTTAATAACTTATTATTTCAGGTTTGTTTGATGTCCGAAATTGCTCATACTTCTAATGCTCTGGTTGCCTGGAAAGAATGTCTCAATCAGATCAAAGACCATGTCCCTTTTCTTACATACCATACATGGTTTTTACCAATTAAACCTATTCTTCTTGAAGAAAGTGTTTTAAAAATCAAAGTGCCAAATCGTTTCTTTATTGAATGGATTGATAGCCATTACAAGCCAATCCTCCAGAAAACTGTAAAGAAAGTTTTGGGTGACTCTGGAAGACTTGATTATCAGGTTGACCAGGAACAGGAAAATATTTTTTCTCTTGATGAAGAAACTATCTTACCTAAATCTGCCCCGGTAATAGTGCCGAAAAAAGAGGAACCAGCCGAAAGCATTCCTTCCTTTTTAAATCCCAGATACACTTTTGATAATTTTATACAAGGCTCGGGAAATGAACTTGCACGTGCCGGTGCTATTGCAATTGCTGAAAAGCCCGGCGACACTTCATTTAATCCATTGTTTATCTATGGGGGTGTCGGACTTGGAAAAACTCATCTGATTCAGGCTATCGGCAATAAAATAATTGCAAATAACCCCAGAGCCAAAGTAGTCTATTTGTCCTCCGATCTTTTTACTGTTGAATTCGTTGAAGCAATACAGTCTAACAAGGCCAATGAATTTTCCAATTATTATAAAAATGTGGACACCCTTATTCTTGATGATATTCAGTTCCTGGTTGGCAAAGAGAAAACTCAGGATTTGTTTTTCCATATTTTTAATACTCTGCATCAATCCGGAAAACAAATAATTCTTTCCAGTGATAAAGCCCCGAAAGATTTAAAAGGACTAAACGAAAGACTCATTTCAAGATTCCAGTGGGGACTTACAGCCGATGTCCAGCCTCCCGACTTCGAAACACGAACTGCAATTGTTATGAATAAGGCTGAGAGTTTCGGTATGAGTCTGCCGAATAATATTCTCGAATATATAGCCCATAACGTTACATCGAATATCCGGGAACTTGAGGGATGCCTTATTAAACTACTGGCAGCTTCTTCACTCAGTTCAAGAGAAATTGATTTCGAACTGGTAAAAAAAACTGTAAAAGAAATTTCAACCGGGAGACAGATAAATATCTCGATTGATTACATCACACATATCGTATGCGAATTTTTCGATGTGGAAGAAAACCGGGTCCGTGAGAAAAACAGAAAAAAAGAGGTTGTGACTGCCCGGCAGGTTGCTATGTACCTTTCAAAAAAAATGACCAAGTCCTCACTAAAAACTATCGGTCTTCATTTCGGCGGAAGGGATCATGCCACAGTAATTCACGCTTTCAATACGATTGAACATCAGATAAATGATGATCTCATTATGCGGGAAAAAATTGAGAACATCAGGAATAAAATTGAGTTAAGTGTAATCTAGCCCGGTAATTAGAATTGATAAGAATATATAGAAGGCTGCTTTAACGCAGCCTTTTTTTTGGCCGATCTGGAATAAAAATAATAATTTTGGATGTTTATATTCAGGTCAACGAAATGCCTGGAAACTCAATAAAGTTTTCATTATTCCGTCCGAAATCTCGCAAAACGATTTCCGGATTGAGAAATAATTTCACTCAATCATCAAGTAGCCGATATATTTTATATATTTCCGGTTATTAAATTTCAACAGGAGGAAAATATGTCTGAAAACTTGGATACTAAAGAAATTTTAAATATCACAGATAGCTACTCTTCAAAATTTGACTACAGCAAGAAAGAAACCGTCATTATTTTGGCTGCTGGTCATGGGAAAAGAATCAAATCCCACACTTCAAAGATGCTTCATGAAATCTGGGGTGTGCCAACGGTTGAAAGAGTTTATGATGCCTGCAGAAAAGGACTTGGCGACATTAATATCATTGTAGTAGTCGGAATAAAAGCTGAATCCGTAACGGAAGTTATCGGAAGCAGGAAGAACACATTATTCGCTTACCAGGGCGAGCAGAAAGGAACAGGACACGCTCTTCAGATTGCAATGGAAAAAATTGATCCGGAAAAATATGATGGCACCATCTATGTACTTCCCGGAGATATGGGTCTTATTGACGATGCGACAATGAAACTTTTCAGGGATGAGTATTCCAAATCGGACAATGACATGATGGTGCTCACGGGCATTTATGAAGGAGATTCATCCGAAAATAGCTATGGTAGAATTGTCCGCGCCAAATCCGCTGACAAATCAGGAAATACTGCTTCTTCTCTCGAAGGACAGGTTATCCAGATAATTGAACACAAAGATATATTAAAAATCGAAGACTCACATCCATATGTGTTGCCTTTCAAGGGGAAAGAATTTTCATATTCAAGGCATGAACTCATTGAGAATTGTGAATTTAATTCAGGTGTTTATGCATTTGATTATAAAAAACTTGTGCCATTGGCAAAAAATATCGAAAGTAATAATGCGCAGAATGAGATATATATTACCGACCTGATAGAACTTTTTAACAAAGCAATGTTTAAAGTCGGGGCTGTCAGTCCAAAACAACAATATGTTTTAATGGGCTTCAATAATAAATCTGTGCTTAAACAGATGGATCAGCTTGCCAGAAAAATTGCTTATGAGAAGATCAAAGACATTGTGGAAATTGCTGATTCGGACGACTTTTTTATTGATGATTTAGTGATTGAAGACATACTGAAGCTGGATCGGGAGGGAAAACCTCTTGATATAAAAATCGGGAAAGGTGTTTACCTTGGAAGGGGCGTAAAGCTGAATTATAAATCAGAACTCGGTAAAAATGTTTACGTGAGTGGAAATATAGTCATCGGTGAGAATGTATGCATATCTGAGAATGTCCACCTTAGTTGTTTCAAAGGGCAGGAACTCCGCCTTGGAAATAATGTGAAAATTCTTTCAGGAAATATTATTAAGGGAAATATTGTAATTGGCGAAAATACCGTGATTGAATCCAGCGTGAATATGACAGGCAGCGATGAATTTCCGCTAAGGATTGGCAAAAATGTTGATGTTAAGGGGACAAGCTACATTTTCGGCTCAATTATTGACGATGACATCTCGATAGAACACAGTATAATTGTGAGGAAAAGGGTAGAGAGGCTTGTTAAGAAAAACGGGACAATTCAGAAAATCAAATACTTTCTCCCAATGCCTGAAGGACTTGATGCGATTGAAAGCATCTCCTGAAGAAATTCCGGAAAAACACTCTTGCTATAATAAAAAAGCCCCGCTAAACGGGGCTTTTACTTATTATTCAATTTTATAGGGAGCAGAATTATTTTGCTTAAGCCAGATTATTAACATAACGAACCAGAGCAGATTTTTTCCTTGCCGCATTATTTTTATGCAGACGTCCCTTATTCACATTCTTATCTATGTAAGAAACAGCTTCTTTCAGATCAACCTCAGCTTCGTTCTTAACTTTTGCCGACAAAACCTTTTTAGTAAGTGTCTTAATTTTAGAAAAAGCAGCTTTGTTTCTTTCGTTTCTTTGTGCACTTATTTTGATTCTTTTCTTAGCTGACTTATGATGAGCCATTAATTTACCTAAAAATTTTTACAGAGTGTGGAAATATAAAGTATCCGCTTCACAAAGTCAATTTTTAAAGTTAAATTTGTAGTCCCGGTTATTAATATCAAATACTTTAATTAATCAGAAAAATAAATTCATGTTAAAAATAAATGAAATATACCTATCAATACAGGGAGAAAGTTCCTGGGCCGGGCTTCCCTGCGTTTTTATAAGATTGACTTACTGTAACCTCCGCTGCACCTACTGTGATACTGAGTATGCATTCTACGAAGGATATGATTCGCAGATTGATGAAATAATCGAAACAGTCAAAAAATATAAATGCCCCCTTATTGAAGTGACAGGAGGCGAACCCCTCGTGCAGAAAGAATCATTAAAACTTATGAAACAATTATGTGATGAGGGATTTGAGGTTTTGCTTGAGACAGGGGGAAGTCTCCCAATTGATGATGTGGATGAACGGGTAAACATTATTTTGGATATGAAATGTCCGACAAGCGGAATGATTAAAAAGAACCTGTATCAAAACCTTGATTTATTGAAAAAAACTGATGAAGTGAAATTTGTCATTGGAAGCAGAGAGGATTATGATTGGGCAAAAAACTTAATAAATGAATTTAATCTGACACAGAAATGTTCTATACTTTTTTCGGTTGTTTTTGGCAAATTAAAACCAATTGAACTAACTGAATGGATAATTAGTGACAATTTAAGAGTGAGGTTTCAGCTTCAGATGCATAAATATATCTGGGACCCATCCAAGAAAGGTGTATGATGAAAATCGCAAAAGAATTCAGATGGGAAATGGGACACAGGCTCTCATTTCATGATGGAAAATGTATTAATCTTCATGGTCATTCATATAAGGCATTGATCGAAATCGAAGGGGATAAAGACAAGAACGGAATGGTTCTCGATTATTACGAATTGAAAAAATGGGTGAAGCCGGTAATTGAAGAATTGGATCATGCCTTTATGGTTTATGGGCAGGATCAGCAATTGGTAAGAATACTCAAAGAGATAAATTCTAAACATGTTATTGTTGATTTTGAATCAACCGCTGAAAATATTTCAGAGTACCTCTTGAACAGGATTCTTCAGAATAAGGCTGAGTATAACATACGGAAAGTTAAGGTCCGTGTTTACGAGACAGAAAACACTTATGCTGAGACCGAATATGTGCGTTTTTCCTAATTCCTTCTTTCATCCATGATGGCTTTAAGTAAATCAGGCAGTATTTCTCCGGATTTCCCAAAATACGACTGATCTACCTGGTCAGATATTTCGGTGCTGGCAATATTGATCTCAACAAGAAAGGCTCCTGAGGATTTCGCTGTTATTGGAATATACGCGGCTGGATAGACAACTGAAGATGTCCCGACAATAAAGCAAATGTCACATAAATCCGCTGCATTCTCAGAAATTCTGAAAACATCCTGAGGAAGCGTCTCACCAAACCATACCACATCCGGTCTAATAAGCCCGCCGCATTCAGAACATTTTGGAACACTATCAATAAAAGCTAATGAGGGGTCATCATATCTTTTCTTGCATTGGATACAGTAATTTTTCTCAATATTTCCATGTAATTCATACACAACTTTTGAGCCGGCTCTCCGGTGCAGATTATCTACATTCTGGGTGACTACAGTAACTTCATTAAAAACTTTCTCAAACTCACGGATGGCGATATGTCCTGCATTCGGTTGGGATTCATTAATAATACCGCGCCGGTGCTGATACCAGTTCCATACCATATCGGGGTTTTTGAGGAAAGCGTTAAAATTAGCGAGCTCTTCGGGTTTGAGTTTATTCCATATCCCATCCTTACCGCGGAAGGTAGGGATACCACTTTCAGCTGAAATTCCGGCTCCGGTAAAAAAAAGTATTTTTGAAGCGTTTTTTACTTTTTCCCGGAACCGGCCTGTCAGAGAAATATCCATTACTATTTATCCTTGATTTCCTTCAGCATTTTCATTGCTTCTTCAATTCTTTGATGATCATCCTCATCAAGTACCGGACATTCGAGGGCTTTTTCAAGTTTTTTTCTTGCATCTTTATATTCATCTTCACGAATTAAAGCATGTGCATGATCGACATAGATCATCATAAGTTTTGGGTGGAGAGATTCTGCCTTTTTAAAATTATCGAGAGCAATATCAATATCCGCCCAGCCAAGTCCTAACACTGAACGGGCGGGTTTCCATTTTTCACTTATCTTGGCATGTGTACGGGCATAAACATAATGAGCGATACCCTGCATTTCGTTACCGCCATTATTCAGGCTTATGGCTTTTTCGCAATCAGCTTTTACTTGATTTACTACATGAGCAACTGAAAACACTCCTTTAAAAAGGGCAATTTTTCCGTTCGCAATTGCTCTTCGAAGATACGGCACAGATTTATCAGGAGCTAGTTTTACTGATTCATTAGCATAATCAAGTGCTTTTTTATATACACCTTCCTGTTTTTCCTTCTCGGCAGATGTCGCTTCAGGCATATGTTCGGCTATATCGACATAAGCTCTGCTGATCCTCCATTTAACTTCCCAGTTGTCGGGGAATGATTTATCAGCTTTCTGATAAGCTGCGAGAGCTGCTGAATTATTGAATTCTTTTACAGCACGATCCCCTTCGGCAATCAGACCTGCAAGATCCTGAGCTAAGCTGGAAACTACTGCAAATAAAAAAACTGTGAATAGCAGATAGAATTTTTTCATTGTAAACCCGGTTGTTATTAATTCCGAAATGCATACTTTTTTGATTCCGCGGTTCCAAAAAAGCGAAATCAGGGATTCAATATAATTAAAAACAATGTTTATAAGTATATTATTTTTATCGTTTACTCATCCAATATCATCGGTTCTATGATTTTTACAACATCAGTTGATGGCAGCTGGACTGAGACACTCCTGTTAAGCATCTCAACATTAATAGCGATCATTTTGCCTGAAGATTTGGTATCGTAAACAACGGCTTCCACTCCTTCAAAAGCACCGGAAATAACCTTGACCCTTGAACCAACAATTATTTCCTCACTAACATGCACACCTTTCCCCCTGCTTAGCAGTCGATGGAGATCCATAAGTTGCTGCTGCGGGATTGTTGCAGGTCGCCCCGCATGCATTACTGACCATGAAACTCCATCGGCTGTAAGTGCTTCGGTTCTTTCTTTTGGTGTTGCCTTAATAAAAATATAGCCCCTGAATGCCGGCTCCGTGATTTTTTTCTTCCTGTCACTCCAGACTTTAATCTTATCTATTGTTGGCAGGTAGCACATTATTTCCAAAACATGCAAATTAAATGCAGCCTTAAATTCATGTTTAGGCTTTGTATAAAGCACATACCATTTTCTATCAGCGTCATCAAGAAAAATATTTTCCGATAATGGCTGAGTATCATATTTTGTTGCCATTTTCCTGAACTTTTATTTCATCAGGACAAATATATGGATAACAAAATAAAACTCAGAAAAAGAAGATTGAAGCAGGGATAAAGAAAAGGGAAGCCCGCAGCTTCCCTTCAATTTTGTGGGATCACTTTTCCGAATCTTTTTTCTCTTTAGCGAGCTTAAACATAATTGGAACACTTATTTCAACTTTCACTTTTTTTCCTCTCTGCTCACCCGGGGTGAATTTGGTTTTTTTGACAGCTTCGATGGCAGCCTGATCTAATAGTTCATGAGCTCCTTTAATAATAGCAATGGAGTCCACTTCCCCCTTTTCATTGATTTTCACTCTCAGAAAAACCTTGCCTTCGATCCCCTTTTCTTTCGCTTCACCAGGATAAATAACATTTGAAGCTAATGCCTGCATTCCACCAATAATTTCCGGCATTTTTTCGACGGCAACGAAATACACCGGCTCACCATCTTTCTTTTTTGTTTTTTCATCCTGTGCGGCGAGGCAAATTGTTAATACCAGGATTAAATAAATTACTCTTTTCATTTTATCACCTCATAGATTTGAATTAGTTGTTTTTTTAATGTTTTGATCCGAATAAACATCGGCAGGAGGAAGACTATTTAACACAAGCTGAATAAGCCGCTCCTGTGAAGCTAATTTTTGCGAAGTATGATCAAGCCGGGACTGATAATTAGAATTAACGATGAACAGATATGAACTGAGAGCCATCAATATGATGATCGCCGCAGCTCTGAACCATGTTTTGAAATTCCCGAAAGAAATACTTTGTGGATTTTTCTGCTCCCTTTGAGCAACTTTTTCTAAAATTGTGGAATCAAGATGTTCGGGAAATTCCTCTACAGAATTGCGTGTTGCTATGGAAAGCATACTAAGTCCCTTGAAATATGACCTGTGTTTTTCCGACTCAGATAAAATCGCAAAAAGCAGTGCTTCAGATTTTTTATCGAGTTCGTCATCTAAAAACATTTGTACCATTTCTTTAATTCTATTCTCATCCATCTTATTTCTCCTTCAGATAACTGCCTTCAGCCGTTCTATTAATTTTTGTCTGGTTTTGTATAATCTTGATTTCACAAGATTCTCTTCAATATTCAACAACACTGAAATTTCCCGGTAACTTAATCCGGCATATTCCTTTAAAATGAACACTTCTTTCTGTTCCTGAGGCAGTTTTGATAATTCTCCAGAAAGCAGTTCACTAAATTCCCTCATTTCTAATAGTCTGACACTATCATGAGTATCAGAGTCAGAGATGCTGGAATCATCCAGATCCGGCACCCTGATAATGTTCTTATTTTTTCTGAAATAGTCGTAAACCTCATTTCTGGCTACCCGAATAAGCCAATAATTAAAATCCTGCTGATTATTAATTGTGTTGAGATTTTCATAGAATTTTAGAAAAACATTCTGAACAATGTCCTCAGCCAGAAACCTGTCTGCCGTCATTTTGACGACATAATTAAACACTTTGGTCTTGTGCTTGTTGTATATTACCGTAAATTTTAAAAAATTATTTTCTGACATTTTATTTTTCCTCATTCAAAAGACGGATAAGTGAAGGGAAAAGTTGCCATTCAAATTAATTTTTATTCACGTATTTTTCGTCTGTTTATTTCTTGTTGGTATAATTAATTATGCACGATTATGGAAACTTATAAAGAGTTTAAGGGTTTTGCCAGGCTGCTTGCGGATAAAAGTAGCAAGATAATCAGTCAGTATTTTCGTTCTGGTATAGGTGTTGAAGTTAAAAAAGATCAATCGCCGGTAACTATTGCGGACAAAAAAGCAGAAGAAGTAATGCGCGAATTGATTATGAATCATTATCCTGAACATGGTATTATCGGAGAAGAATTTGGACGACATAATGAATCATCAGATTTTGTATGGATTCTTGACCCTATTGACGGGACAAAAAGCTTTATAAGCGGAGCTCAAACCTTTGGCACGCTCATCGGGCTTACCTATAAAGGCTTGCCAGTTCTTGGAGTAATCAATCAACCTATTCTAAAAGAATTTATGATTGGTGATAATAACCTAACGTTACTCAATGATTCAAAGGTAGAAATCCGCGAATGTTTAAAACCGGAAGATGCACTGCTGCTGACAACCGATCATCTGCAGGTCCTGCATTATCATCATGCTAAAAAATATGAGTCGTTCATTCGAAGGGTGAAATTGTACAGAAACTGGGGCGACTGTTACGGCTACCATCTTCTCGCAGCCGGATTTGCTGATATTATGATCGACCCGATAATGAATATCTGGGATATGACTGCTTTAATTCCGGTTGTCAGAGGCGCCGGCGGAGTTATCACCGATTATCAGGGGAATGAACCGCTTTTAGGAAACAGTATAGTTGCAGCAAACCCCCGTTTACATCCAATTGTGATAACGGCTCTCAACTGAAAATTATTAATCCGACAAGGATTTTTTAATATGTCCTCTGGCAATCAGACTATCGTAAGAACGGTAAACAGTGAGCCGCGTTTCAATACTCTCGTAAATTCCGGTTGACGTTATCTTAACACCCATTACCTCTTTCGAAATTTTAACTGAGGCAACAAGTTTATCTTTATCAATAAGATCTCTGTCTAAAGTTTGTTTGGAATCAGGGATATTTGAATAAGCCCAGAAAAGTCCTTTCTTTGCGTTCGTATAAGAGAGATCGAGTTTTTGCTCAAATTCTATCTGAGCGATAGTGGTGATGAATGGGACAAGAAATAGAAGGATCATTTTTTGCATGTTAATCCTGCTGTATTATTAATTGATTATTAAATCTCCCCGATAATGCCCGGGTTAATGCTGTTTTTTATCACTTCAACTTAAGGTGAATGTTCATTTTGTTTAGGGTTTTTGTTAAAAAATCTCGACAGCTCCTAATAATTATTTCAGGTAAAGCATAGCCTTGACCACATAATTATCACCAACCTTAAGCCGGTAGAAGTAAGGTCCGCTTGCAAGTCTCGATTTCTCCGCGTTAAAAACATACTCATGAACTCCGGGAGCAAGAAATCCCTTGAAAAGCTCTGTAATTATTTCTCCGGATACATTAAAAATATCAAGAGTCACATCTGTACTTTCAGATAATTCGAAACGAATTCTCGTTTCAGGATTGAATGGGTTCGGGTAATTCTGGAATAATTGGTAAGTGGCAGGAATTATGCTTTCTTCTGTGTCCAGATTCGTTGGTAACCCTGAATAGACTATTCTGAAAGCATCCCCGATAACGCTACCTGTATTGTTGCCTTCTAAAGTGACGGAGATTTCAGAGTTTTCCTGAAAAGATATCTCAGTCAGAAAATTCCACTGGGCACCGCTTATTTTTTGATTTTTCTCAAGGACTTTCTCCTCTCCCCCGTATGATAAAATAATCCGTGTATTATATGAGTTCGAGTCAGAGGCAGGCCACCAGCCATAGATGTCATATTTACCGGGAGGGACATCTTCTTTTCTGTATGTAATAGATGAATTCTGGCTGAGTGAAGTATAATTCTCTCCAAAAAAATCCAGCCCGGCATCATAATTATGATAGATTCCGGAAATAATTGCGCTGTTATTATCCAGCAGCATACGGCGAGGATGAGAAATCTCGAGAAACTCGGCTATCGAATAAACTGTCCGCTCACCAATAAATTTAAGATTTTCGTTTGAAACCCACTCGTCATTTGAGTATTGATCATAAGGTGTTTCATAAGTGAGCGCCACTACCTGATCGCCATAATTATTCCAGAGCCACCCTTCGGGATAGATTGACTTCAATGAAGACTCGTTAACATCTTCCTTCGCAAAATAGGGGTTGTCACTTGTATTAAGGTTTGTAAACTGATATTGACGGCGGTAAAAATAATTGCTGGTGGAAGCGGCAGTATGGACATAAAATGTACAGGAGGAACTTGCAATTGAATGGAGATTCAGAAATATACTGAAAACCTTTTCCGAATTCAGTTGTGCCATCCGGATTTTCATCAATTTCACCTCAGTACTGGTCTGATCATCAGGTTTACTCCAGTTTGATTCAAGATCGACACCTGAAAAATTTGTTCGTGATCTTCCGAAAAATACTCCTTCCGGATTATAGGTCGGAATCAGATAAAACTTGATACGTTGCAGGTAATAATCAATTAATGGATCCCCGCTTAACAGAGTCTTAACAATACCTTCCCAATGATATGAGGATGGAGTTTCCCCCGGATGCGTCCTGGCGTGTATCCAAACAGCATACTTTTCAGAATCCGGAACTGTTGTATCTGTAACTTTCATACAATAAATCGGAAAGTTTTGATCTGTTTGTCCAATAGTATCATAGCTGCAAAATGGATTCAGCGCCCATTCATCAAGTTTTTCCTTTATATACGAAATATTGTACGGAATATAATATGCCACAAAAACAGTATCCTGCTCAAATGTTTTCATAAACAGATTCATCGAGGGGGATTCCTGAGAAGTAAAACGGACAAAATCCCTGTTGTTATAGGAATAGAGAGGACGGTGCACATCAGAATTCTCAACCCTGACACTGATAAATCTACCCCACACACCCGAAATTCTGAAATAAAACCACCGCCCGCCAATATCTTCCCTTGTCCTGACCACATAATTAACAGAATCTGTGGTTGTGACGGATGCAATATTTCCGCTTTCAAAATCAGCATCGAATGTGATAGACTGACTGAATGAATCAATAGTAAAGAAAAACACCAGGGTAATGAAAACGATTTTTTTCATGATGCGTCTTATCCTTTGTGGAATTAAGAGATTCCGCAGAAAATATTCTTTTTGTGAACATCGTCACAAAAAGAATAATAAAAAATTATTAGTATTGTTTAAAGTAAAAAATATCATTTAGAACTCAGCAATGAAACCAATAAGTGAAAACATCCAAAAGTTTGTATTCTCTCCATTTTATGCAGGACTATATGGCTTTGCTGCTTTATTTACAATTATTATGGGAATCAGACTGTTTGAAAATCTCATGGTCTCGACATCTTTCCTTATTGCTGATCTGCCAGACCTTAAAACTTCTCTGATCGGGTTTGGAGTATTATTCTTATATCAGCTCGGTAAAAATATTTTCAAAGAAATGAAGGTTAAGGATTAAGCTTTCATTTTTTCAGTAATATCAGCAATTTTAAGTTTTTCAATAAGTTCGTTCAGATCCCCTTCCATAATATTTGAGAGATTGTACAAAGTAAGTCCGATCCGATGATCTGTAACGCGATTCTGTGGATAATTATACGTTCTTATTTTATCGCTTCTATCACCCGATTTAACCATTGTCTTACGTTGTGCAGCTATCTGATCATTCATTTCGCGCTGTTTGATATCATATAACCGTGCCTTCAGCACTTTCATGGCTTTCTGGCGGTTTTTTAGCTGTGATCTCTCATCCTGACACTGTACAACAATTCCTGTAGGAATGTGAATTATTCTGATTGCCGTTTCAACTTTATTTACGTTCTGCCCCCCGGCGCCGCCACTTCTGAAAACATCGATTCGAAGATCATTCTGATCAATATCAACCTGAACATCTTCAACTTCAGGCATAACAACCACAGAGGCTGCCGAGGTATGTATCCTGCCGCTGGCTTCAGTCGCAGGCACTCGCTGCACCCTATGCACTCCGCTCTCGAACTTGAGGTCACCAAAAACACTTTTACCTGAAAGACTAAAAACAACCTCCTTCAAACCGCCGGCACCCGATTCATTCATGTCAATATATTCCAGTTTCCAACCCCTGACTTCAGAATATCTTGAATACATTCGAAGAAGATCGGCAGCAAAAATCCCAGCCTCATCCCCGCCTGTTCCAGCCCTGATCTCCACGATTACATCTTTTTCATCGTTTGGATCTTTTGGTATGAGAAGGACTTTTATTTCTTCCTCCATAGATTCTTTTTTAGCCCTTAATTCATCCATCTCTTCTGATGCAATTTCAACAAGTTCTTTATCATCGGAATTAGCTAAAATTTCTCTATTCTCTTTCACCTGGTCAGTGATCTTCTTATACCTGATGTATGCTTCAACGATCTCCGCGAGTTCACTTCTTTCCCTGCTGAGCCTGATTAATTTTTCCTGGTCCGTTAAAATCGAAGGGTCAGAAAGTTCACTTTCAATCTTATCGTATTTGTCTTTTATCCCTTGAAGTCTCTCAACTAATTCCATAATTCCTCATATTAATAGATCAAAATTAACGAAAAATTTCGTCCTAATGTCGATCAATCATTCTGTGAAACATCATTAAACAGTTTATTTTCCAAACATTTAATAATATCATGAGCCGATTTAATATCCCCAATCGGATGCTTTTTAGAATCATTTTGACGATAAGTTAGCGATAAAAATTCGCTTAGTGCTGAGTTGAATTTCAACGAAGGATATTGGGAAGCCCTCAGATAATGAACAAATTTAAGTGTCTTAAAACCGTCAAACCATCTCATTTTTTGGAGGTTAAGTGAAGATTCGGTTTTTGAATTCTTAATGATATTCTGTAACGATTCAATTAGTTTGATCTGGTCAAAAAAATCAGCGAGATTTGGTTCGGAAGCAAGAATCGAATCACGGATTTCATAAGGATTGGCATCAATCTTCATGAATATTTCGAGCCATTGTTTCAGAAGAATAAATATCCGGGGATCATAGAGTGAATTATCTATTGCCTTGTTTCCAAGATACTTCTGCATCGTCCTGCCAGTTCCGAAGGGAACGCGGTCAGAAACCCTAGCCGATGGATAAACATAACAATTTATTCGATGGGGCTGATAATTTTTTCTCAATTTCTCCATAAAATAGAAATCTTCCGCTGCCTTTCTTTTATTCATTCCTTCAGTTTTTATGTAAGCATCCACAGTACACATCATTGTTGAGCCGATCGTATGCTGAGCATAGGGAGAACCGGCATAAAGCAGTCCGCATACATAATATCTCAGATAAATCTCGTACATCATTATCGAATCATTATGAAATTTGTCCCGGGGCATAGTATGTGAAAATTCTGCATATGCCGTTTCCACTCCCTCTAAATTAAATTTCCAGAATATTTTTTCAAGATAATTTTCTGAAATAAGACAATCTGCATCGAGACAAATAATTATTTTTCGGCCATTTAAAAAGGGTAAAACTGCATCCATCCCAATTTTCCTTGCCAGCCCGACACCCGCGTTTTTATCTTCCAGTTCGCAGCCGGGTGAAAAAGCATCAATAAATCCAATATTCGGAAATTCATTTTTTTCAATTATAGAAATAATATGTCCCAGGTAGTCTGAATTGTTTTTTCGTATTTTTTCATCTGCAGATACGCTGTTGTTAATTACGAACAAAAACAATGTTTCCTTGGAAAACTCATGGTCATTTTTCTGCAATGAACCAATAAGTTCTCCGGGGTGAACAGTTTCATTAAAAACTGGTATTATTACTGCTGCTTCAAACAACTTTGCAGGATGGGGTGAAATAGTATAATTTCCGTAACGGTACTTATTCAGATACTTTTCGATTGACATAAATAGCTGGCTCAGACCCTTTTGAATCCTGCTGATGCCACAATCTTGGCAGCAATGTCAATATTGCCATTGCTGACTGCATGGACAGAATATCCCTCTTTTTCTATTTTTCTAACCCAGGTTCGCTGCTTTTTTGCGAACTCAGTTATTGCGCCTCTGAGTTTTTGATACATATCATTATAATTCAATTCGTTCAGAAGATACATTGATAAGAATTTATATTCAAGTCCAAGAAAACGCAACTTTTCGTGGGAAATACCGGAAGCTATGAGTTCCTCAGCCTCCTGTATCATCCCTGATTTCAGCCTTTCCTTAAGCCGACTGACAATCTTTTTTTTTATTATATCGTTGGGGTATGAGGGACAGAGAATAAGGGGATTTATTTGAATTGGTTTTAATTCAATTCCAATTTTTTCTGACTCAAGCACAAGAATTTTTCTGATTATTCTTGTTTTTTTCTGTGTATCAGTCGTGTTGTGCAAATCATTAGATAATGAATAAAGAATTTCCAGCAATTGCCCTTCAGACATTTTTTCCAATTCCTGGGATCTGCCCGCAGAATAAATTAATTCCGGCAGACTGTAACGGGCAAGGAGTGCGTGAAGATAAAGAAAAGTCCCTCCGACAATAAACGGGACTTTATCTCTTTTTACGATATCATTAAAAACTTTATTAAAATCTGAGATATAATGGTATAAATCATACTCAATTGAAAGATCAGCGACATCTATAAGATGATGAGGGATTAGTTGACCATTCACAAAATAATCATCATAGTCCTTCCCGACCCCAAGGTTTAATTCCTTGTAAACCTGTCTTGAATCAACTGATATGATTTCTCCATTGAAGCTGCTTGAAAGAATTGAGGCAAATCTGGTTTTCCCTGTTGCAGTTGGGCCTAAAACCATGACGCAATTATTTATATTCATTTGGAGGCGCTAAATAAAAACAGGAAGGGTTATTGTAATCTTCGATCCTTTTGTATCGGTATTCCTGTAATTAATATCCCCGCCATGCGCATTAATGATGTTTTTCGCAATCGCGAGACCTAATCCCGGATGGTTTTCCTTGTTATAGGAGAAGAAGGGTTCGAAAATTCGTTCCCTGTAAATCTCCGGAATGCATTGCCCTTCATCCGCAACTACAATCTCACAAGTCCTACCAAAACTGTATGTCATCAATTTAATAAGACCACCTGAGGGCATAGCTTCCATAGCATTATTGATAAGAAGATCCAAGACGTCAAACATTTTTGAGACATCCGCTCTTATCAGAGGGTCTTCTTTCGAATAATTTGCCATGAGTGAATATTTTTTTGCCATCAAATGCAATTCATTTTTCTCAATATATTCACGGACAATGCTGTTCAAATTTTTATCGCTTTGTCTGAGATTCAATTTATCAAAGGAAAAATCCCGGAGTTTCTGAATATTGGAGTGAACCTCATTGGTCATTTCGATGATGCCTTTGATCGATTTTTTAACTTCGTCAGGCAAGAATTTTTCCCGCTCGAGTATATTCTCGGCATATCTTTGAGAAATCAGCACTTGTTTTTTTACGTAAACATCCAGTAATCTGGACAATTTCGTGACATTGGAACGTCTCTCGCCTGCAAGTAGAGCATCGTTGGTCCTTGTTGATTCAAATGCCGAAATAATAAAACCGGAAAGATATTCCAGAATTTTGACATCATCCGATGAAAACCTGCCGGATTTTTTATTGAAAACCTGTATAACAAGCTTAACATTTCCGTTTGAATCAAAATACGGAGCTGAAACCATATTCTGGAATTTTACCGGATCGAGAGTATCATCCTTCTTGACAAACTCCGGAGAATCTCCAGGATTAATAAAAACCGGTTCTTTTTTCCTTGCAGACCACCCTGCAACTCCCTGCCCGAGCGGCAATTCGAAATCGGTGATCTCACCAGCGGTCTCAATTTTTGTAAATAAAGTTGACCTCACAGGATCAAAAATGAAAAGCTTACTGTACTCACTATCTGTTGCTGCTGAAGTTATGTTCTCGATTTCCCTGAATAGGGAAATTTCGTCTTTCTGATTAAAGATTTTAATAAGGTATTTAGTTAGTTGTTCTCTGCTGAAAACTTCTGCGCTTTGTTTTTCAGCAGAAACCGACTGGATGGAAGCGGAAATTTCATGGCTGGGACTGACGGATATGTCAATTCTGTTAATTTCCTTTTTACTGTGAGATGTGACCTCATCCACATCTGGTTTTTGAACTTCGGAAATTTCTTTCCCGACAATTTCTGTTTCTTGAGATTCAGAATTATTTTTAAGCAAAGAATCCAGAAAGTCCTCTTCTTTATCCGCAGGCTCATTCTCAGAATTTAGTTCTGCTAAAGAATCTGTCTCAATCAATTCCGGTATATCGGGCGTCTTTTCATTACCCCGCGATGGCATTACTGATTCGGACTCTCCCGGTTCAGAATCTCCGCTTAAATTATCCGGAATCTCTGGTAAAACTTGCTCTATGGGATTATCAACTGTATCAGATTCAGACGGTACGAACTTCTGATAAAAATTCAGGTCATGCGATAAAATTGTATTAATATCATCAAGTTCAAATTCGATAGCGTATGTGTCGCCGGCAGCAATGGCAGTTTCATTTCTTTCAGTGCCCATCAGACAATCTTCAAAACCAAAATGATCGTTGAGCAGGACTTGAATTGATTCATTACCTGAGGTTGCTTTTCTGATAATCTGCACGTTTCCTTTCAAGAGGATGAAACCAGCCAAGGCGTTGTCGCCATTTTTATAAAGGATTTCCCCTTCTCTGAAAGCAGCTAGTTTACCGAAACCCTTCTCGGGATTCAATACAGAAAATTCTATATCTTTGAATATGCTGATATTTTTTAATACTGTTAAGAGTTGTTCTCTCATAAAAATATTTTACTTTGATTGAATGTATCAAGCCATAAGGCATCTTTCAAAAAATGATAAAATCCTGAAAGGAATAATCAGCAGATATCCTTTGACAAGAACCGCTTCTACAGATGATTTACTTGAGTCTCTGATAAAAATAATTATCGATCAGCGACTCTCAGTAGCATCAGCACAGGCGATTGTGAATCGATTCTTCAACCAGTTTCCGGATCATTCGCCAGAAAAAATACTCGATGCCGGGAGTGAGGTCTTAAGAGAATCGGGTCTTAGCCGGGCAAAAACTACCTGTATTCAGGATCTTTGTAAAAAAATAATTTACAAGGAATTAAATATAAATGGTTTAAGTCAAAAAAGCGACTTTGTAATAAAATCTGAACTTATGCAGATCCAGGGAGTTGGAGAATGGACGGCAGATGTTTTTTTACTTTTTGGTCTGAACCGACCGGATATTCTTCCTGCAGGTGACCTTGCACTCAGGAAAGCTGTAATGAATAATTACAAAATGAAAAGGATGCCCGATAGAGAGGAAGTCAAAATTCTGGCTGAGAAAAACGGCTGGTCTCCTTATAGGTCTTATGCTTCCTTATCGCTTTGGAATAGTTTAAAGAATTAACTGGAATCCTAATGATAAATTTTTCATCTAATCTTTCAGAAACCGAATTGATTGAATTGGCAAAATCCGGCGACCGCAAAGCATTATCTCTGCTGGTGCGAATGCATGAAAAAACAGTTTTCAATTTTGCTTTTAAAATATGCCGCGACCGCGACCGTGCTGAGAATACGATGCAGGAAACATTTATGAGCCTCGTTAAATCAATAGGTCAGTTCAGCGGTAATTCAAAATTATCAACCTGGTTATATACTGTTGTTTCTAATCATTGCCTTATGATGGCAAGATCGAACAGAAAATACAGCGAAACAAGTTCGTATGACGACGATGAAGTTTATATTGACGAAAAAAGTGTGGTTGACTGGGATGTTTCTCCAGAAAAAATCACTGAGAATAATGAATTAAAGAGGATACTCGACGAAGCAATTCAGAAACTTGATCCCGAATATAGAATCGTATTTACACTGCGGGACGTCGAGGGTCTTTCGACTGAAGAAACCGGAAAAATTACTGGTCTTTCAGTTCCGGCTGTTAAATCCCGTTTACACAGAGCAAGAGCATTTTTAAGGAGAGAATTGAATGGAAAACTCGCAAGTTAAAGTAACATGCTCCGAAGTTGTCCGCCACATATGCGACAACCTCGGAGAACAGTTGAATTCGCCGAAATGTCTTGCTATAAAAGAGCATATAGCTGAATGTCCGGACTGTTCAAAATATCTGAATTCTGTAGAAAAAACAATTGATCTTTACAGGCAGTATAATTTTGAAGTGACCGATGATGTTCATTCCCGCCTTCTTGATAAATTAGGACTTGGAGAGAAAGAAGACTGAAATTTGAACTGATTATTTTAATATCAAATTTTCAGTGCCGACAATTATAAGCCGCCATAAAATCACCCCGTATATCCATAATAACATTTAATTAAAATATCCCCTTTCCCGAAAAGGTATTATCTTTACATTTGACTTTTCGAAAGTAAAACCTCTTTCAGAGATAACCTGATGATCAAATTTGTAATAATCACAGCCGCTTCATTATTCGGCTTGTACATCTTTATGCTCGCACTGCTTTACCTGCTGCAGGAAAAACTCTTGTTTTCCCCCGTAAAACTGCCGGAAGATTATAAATTTTCATTTACCTATACTTATACTGAAACTTGGTTCAAAACCGAAAATAATGGGAGAATAAATGCTCTTTATTTCCGCAAGCCCGATCCGAAAGGAATTGTTATCTACCATCACGGCAATGCTGGTAATTTACAGGGCTGGGCTAATATTGCTGAAAACTTCCTGCAGTATAATTATGACGTTTTTATATATGACTACCGTCAATTCGGAAAATCCACAGGTCATTTCAACGAAGAGAACCTCTTAAATGATGCTTTGATTTTGAGCAATAAGGTCGCTGAAGAATATAAAGGAAAGAAGATGATCATATACGGACGTTCTCTCGGTTCAGCCATGGCTCTATATGCATCCAAAACAGTGAACCCGGATCTAATAATATTAGAAACACCATTTTATGATCTTCCGGACGTTGCACTTGCACATTACCCTTTAGTGCCTGTATTCCTGTTGCGATATAATTTACCCAATCATAAGTATTTAGCCTTTTCGAAATGCCCTGTGATTATTTTTCATGGTGATAAGGATGATCTTGTCCCTCTGAGTTCAGCCAAAAAGCTTGCGAAAGTTGACAAAATACGAACAGAATTTCACGTTATTCCTTCCGGGAAACATAATGGCCTTCGACACTCTGAAATTTATAAATCTGTACTTGACAAAATCTTGAGATGAAATACTTTAGAGCGATCCTGATACTTAATTCAATTTTTATTTTCGTTAACTGTGGTCAGATTTGGAAAACATATATTGCTGACTCTGAAAAAATTCTTTTCAATCTTGACCAGTTTAATAATGAAGGTCTTTTGGGCACGAGTCATCTGGAACTCAGATCCATGGACTATGAATTCTGCATACCTGATCTGCCCGATTGCCGTGATGAAGTCAAACAGATCGATACAACATTACAGTTCTTTACTGGTAGCCCTGGACGATCCGGCTGCGGAAAAGGAACCATACTTTGTATCGGCAACACTCACCGACCTGATTTCAGGGAATCCCTTTTAGCTCTCGCAGCACTTCCATATATCACTGAAATAAAAGAGGTTTTTTATGAATGAGAACCTCGAATGGAAAGATTACCATATCTGATCTTTATTCAGAACCACAAATTTTGATCTGTCAGTTTTGATTACTCAAGAACATTTTTTACCTGTTTTTCAATAAATTATTTCCTATCTGCATCCGTTTACATTTATTGAAAAAACTGGGACTTTAGTTTAACTTAACACTGACCCGGAGTTTTATGCTTTCAATTTTGGTTAATTTTTCAAGTCCTTTGCCTGTCATGTATCCTTAAAATTCATTCTCTTATGATATTATTTCATATTATGTCGATGCAACTATTCGCCTCTGAAAGAGTCTAAATGACTATTGGAGTTGATTGGGGCAGGTTGGTTAATGCAAATAATATTAGTAGTATTTGTCTGGCTGATTGGGTCGGCAGTGGCGGCGGAGATTCGAAAACCTGAATCACAAAGTGCTATTTCGCTTAAAAGTGAAATAATATTTGACGGGATCATCAGTGAAACTGTGTATTCAGAGCAATATTTCGGGAATTTCACTCAAAGAGAACCGAATGAAGGCAAACCGGCAACAGAAAATACCTTCGCATGGGTGCTTTACGACAAAGATTATATTTATATCAGTGCAAAACTGAAAGATAGTGAACCGGATAAAATTGACAGAAGCATCGCCCGGCGTGATAGTTGGGTGGAAAGCGACTGGTTTGTGTTTTATGTTGATCCTTATAATGATAATAAAACCGGCTACTTTTTTGCTACAAACCCGGGCGGCTCCATGCTGGACGGTGTGCTCTATAATGATTCCTGGGATGATAACACCTGGGATGGTATATGGGAATCAAAATGCAGGGTTACTGATGAAGGCTGGGAAACAGAGATCAGGATACCAATAAATCAGCTTCGTTTCAGAGAATCGGAGAATATGGTTTGGGGAGTGAATTTTGAGCGCAGAATAAAGAGAAAAAATGAAAGCGCCTATTTTGTGATGGTACCCAAAAAGGAAAGTGGTTTTGTTTCACATTTTGCTAAAATGGACGGACTTACAGGAATCAAACCTTCTGCGAGGTTTGAGGCGCTGCCGTATATTGTTCAGAAAGCACAGTACCTTCAGCATGATAGTAACGATCCTTTTTATTCAGGAAATCAGTATCGAACAACCTTTGGAGGTGATTTTAAGATCGGATTGAACAGCAGCATTAATCTTGATCTAAGCATCAACCCTGATTTTGGTCAGGTTGAAGTTGACCCTGCTGTTCTTAATCTTTCTGCATTCGAGACTTACTACGAGGAAAAAAGACCATTTTTTGTTGAAGGTGCAAGCATACTGCAATTCGGATTCGGAGGGTCCAACAATTTCTGGGGTTTTAATTTTGGCATCCCGAACTTCTTTTATTCCCGTAGGATTGGAAGACAGCCGCAGGGTTCAGTTGATACAGAGGGTTACGTTGATCAACCGACAGAAACTCGAATCCTCGGAGCCGCCAAAATCACTGGAAAAATCAATGACTCCTGGTCACTTGGATCTCTTAGTTCAGTGACAGAAAGAACTTACGCTGAAGTTTCGGAACCCTCGGGGTTACGCCATTCTCAGGAAATTGAGCCTCTGACTCATTATGGTGTTTTCAGAACCAAAAGAGAATTCGGAGATGGAAATAGCTCAGTCGGCTTTCTGTTGACTACAGTTAACCGCAATCTCAGAACTGAGGAACTTTCGAATTCTCTAAGCAAACAGGCTTATGTTTTTGGTGTTGACGGATGGACATTTCTCGATAATGAAAAAACATATGTGATCACGGGAGTTGCAGCCGGTTCTTACGTATCCGGTACTTCAGAATATATGACAGAACTTCAGCAAAGACCCTACCGTTATTTTCAGCGACCGGATGCCGGCAAATACAGAATTGACAGCACAATAACTGATTTAAGCGGTTGGTTTTCGCGGATTATGCTTAATAAACAGAAAGGTAATTTTTATGTTAACGCCGCAATTGGTGCAATATCCCCCGGGTTTGAATACAATGACCTTGGACTACAGGGGATGGGCAACAGAATTAACGGGCATCTTGTATTAGGGTACCGCTGGTTCGAACCCGATAGCACTTTCCGAAGTAAAAGCATTTACATTTCTCATTTCCGGAATTTCAATTTTGAGGGAAATGCAATTTCTAATGGAGCAATGCTGACTTCAAATTTTCAATTTCTGAATTATTATGGGATGAGTTTCCAGGCTTTTCTCGATTTCCCATATTACAGTCCCACATTCACAAGGGGCGGGCCGATCATGAAAAGGCCTGAAGGCTATTATTTATCTGTCTCCGGTTATTCCGATAACAGAAAACCACTTGTCGCATACCTATCTTATAATTATTCCAGCGATAGAATGGGTTCGTACGGAAACAGCATATCATTCGACACAGAATGGCATCCCGCAACTAATATCAGTGTTACACTAGGACCATCAATCAGCAGGGAGATTGAAAAGACACAATGGGTTATTGCAATTGATGACTCCGGATTTGAACCGACTTTCGGTAAAAGATATATTTTCGGGGAATTGTCACAAACCTATATTTCGGCAACTCTAAGAATAAATTACGCCTTTTCACCTTCGATGAGTCTTCAGGCATATTTACAGCCTTTTTTTGCAGTAGGAAACTACAGCAGATTTAAACAATTCAGTACTCCTTCAACGATGGATTTTATGGATTTTGGTAAATCGGGATCAACTATCAGCTTCGACAAAGAAAATGATCAATATAATATTAGAAGTGCGGAGGGCAGTGAATTCAGTTTTAGTAATCCGGATTTCAATTTCAAATCCTTCAGGGCCAATTTAATATTCCGCTGGGAAGTTCAGAGCGGTTCCGTTCTCTACCTTGTGTGGACGCATAGTCGCGCAAATTTTGATCATCCTGGCGATTACAAATTTGGAAGAGATTTCAGCAATCTTTTTTCTGCTGCCCCTGATAATATTTTTCTTGCAAAATTTTCCTACTGGTTCAATATGTTTTAGTCCTTCTCTCGTCCCATATTCACCTTATTGGTTATATTTGGGGGGAATAAAATCATCAGGTGAATATGGGAGATTTTGAAAAGGAAAGAATTGAAAAGGTGTGGAAATGTCCTGAGAACGGAGACATAAGCAATTGTCCGATCAGGCATCATTGCACATATTCTGGATTTGGTTGGTTCTTATATTCTATGGGAGTCAGCGCACAGCCAGTCAAAATCGACTTCAAGTGCGATAAATGCGGTGCGATTATCGAATCCACAACCGATAAAGCAATAATGAAAAAATTTGTCGGCAGATAATTAAAATCTACCTAAGGAGCACCATTTTCTTAATGTCACTGAAATTCCGGACATTTGCTCCTGAAATATCAAGCCGATAGAAATATATTCCACTACTGAGATTCGAAGCATCGAAATTAACACTGTATGACCCTGCTGGCTGATGAGTCTGAACAAGGTCTGCAACAATATTCCCCAGGACATCATAAACCTTAAGATTAACGCTATACAGAGTGTGAATGCCCTTCTCATTAACAGGCACAGCATAACTTATCTTTGTTACAGGATTGAAAGGATTCGGATAATTCTGACTTAGGCGATATTCCAAAGGAGCATCGGTATCACTGTCTTCTTTTATAGAAGTAATGACACTAATAAGTGTCAGATTAATTACTTTTGTTGAAGCACCCCCATCACCCATTGATAAGTCATGTGTAAATGTCTGATAATTCACTTTTGTAGCAATAAGTGTATAATTCTGCATTTCTAATCCCGAAAGCGCATAATTCCCTGAAGCGTCTGTCATTGCAGATCGGATCACACTCCCTGAGATATCTTTTACTGCCACCATAACCCCGGAGACAGGAATTCCAGACTGATCGGTTATTTTCCCGCTTAAAAGGCCAGCCCCATTTGCAAATATTTCTTCCCCTAAGTATGCGTCTATGCCCGAAATATTCTCCAGCAAAAAAACCGGGGTTGCATTTTCCCATTCAAGTGCCTGATTATAAAATTGCGGGATATGCCCGGCCGAATAAAAAAGCACATAATAGAATCCTTCCGGTAAACCTGCTACAAGATAATGGCCGCTGGAATCACTAACTGCATAACCAAAACGGTTATTGTCGGAACCAAAAACTGCAATGAATGAACCAGAAAGATGGTTCCCGAGATGGTCGTAAACTGTTCCGGAAATTCCATTATTGGTCTGTTGCACGACTGAGAGGCTGAAATCAATTCCTGAAATAACAGAATCCTGCCCTGCAAAAACCATGATTGGGTCTGCAAGAAAAAAGGCCGGTTTATTATTCCAATACTCTTCCTGATATCCGGGATGAACGGCAGCAGCTCTAAATTCGCTCATTGGAGCGGCTACATTTTCGACGAGCAGAGTATAGTCGCCGTTGATATTTGTGTTTGTCTGATAAACTACTGTGAGCATACTCGAAAGATTGATATATGTTACAGTCGCACCTTCAATCGGAGCGCCTTCATCATCAGTAACTTTGCCGGTAAATAAAACATCCATGGCAGTTCCCTGAATATCAGGAAGACCGAAATCAATACCTGTGATCGTTGAATTTTCGAGGACTGAGATAACCGCTGCATCACCGATATTAACTACATTATCGAAATATTCTCTGTAGTTATACGGGCCGCCATTGTTAAAATATCCGTATTCTGCAGAGACCAGATAGTCCCCCGGCAATACTAAAAGCTCAAAACTTCCATCGGGACCAGTCAGAAATGAAGTAAAAAAACCTGGCTGATTAAGGGGAATACAGCCAATCAAGATTTCGGATAATGGCTCACCAGTGTCATCGGAAATTACTGTTCCCTGAATTCGCCCATAATCAGGAAAAAACTCAGGCTGAAGAATGATCTCTTTATATATACTGTCGCCATTCGCTATAATTTCTTCAGGAACTGTGGGTAAATATCCCGGCGCTGAAGCTACAATGTAATAATTCCCGGCAGGTACATTGCTGAAAATGAAAAAGCCTGAGGCATCAGAATTCACTGAAATAGCCATACCTGAATTCGAGAGAGTGACACCTGCATACGGCACATACATTGCTCCGTTTGGACCGGGACTCTCTGAAAGTGTTCTTCCAAAAATTTCTGTACTTCCAAAAGAATAAGGAAATAAATGAACAAAATAGTTTTGTATCTGTGATGACTGAGTTATTGTCAGCATTTGATTTGAGTAATAGGAATCGTACCCTGGCGCATCTACTCTGATCGAATATGTCCCGGGAGAAATATCTGTGAATAAAAACTTTCCATCCGGACCGGTAACTTCAGTTAATATGAAGCCGCTGTTAATCCCCATGAGATTTATAAATGCGCCGGGAATCGGAAGACCTGATAATGTGTCAAAAACAGCACCGGAGAAAAGATTCTGATATGTAATATTGCCGGAGAGAACAAAACTAAGTGTTAAAGGTTCACCAATAAATATGGGGCCCTGATTAATGCTCTGAAATCCGGGAGAACTGACATGAAAGAAATAATTTCCGGATTGCTGAACTGTCAATGAAAACTCGCCCGCTGAATTGGTTAATGTCATTTGAGGGTTGACTAAAGAGTCTGCTGGCAGTGCTACAATCGTCGCGCCGGCAATTAAAATGCCGGAATCTGATATTACAGTTCCATTAACCTGCACCCCCGAAACCATCTGGCCATATCCGGCTATTACTAATGCCAGATAAACAACAGCGAAACATAACTTTTTCATTTTAGCTCCTCGGATTACAATCAGTAACTCTATTGATATCGGAATGGGGAAATTATTTTGGAATCGATAATAACTTAAACAAAAATCGAAACGGATTCAAGGGATATTACAAAGTACTCTATAGAGAAGATATTGAAATATTCCGGATTTATAAACAATTTTCATCAATTAAACTATTTAGAAAGAATTTGCTCCGCACCGGCAAATATGATTTTTCAGTAATTCAAACCAACGACCTCAACCATCTGATCCTGAAGATTCCGGTGGAAATTGGCGCCTTTCGATTTGAACTCCATCAGAATGGATATTATTAAATCTTCTCCGCTGGAAGTTGTGAGATATCCGGAAAGGCTGCTTACTCCATTCAGTGTTCCTGTTTTCCCTCTGAATTTACCCTTTAACGCAGGCTGATTTATTCTATCTTCGAGTGTGCCGTCAATCCCGGAAACTGATAAGGAATTTGTAAACGCTTCTGCAGCCTCGGCATCAAAATACATATTTTCAAGAACACCGCAAATGGCTGCTGCTGTTACCTCGTTGAACCGGGAGATTCCACTGCCGTCAACAACAGCGGTACCGTTATTCCAGATTCCTTTTTCTTCAAGAAAATTAAGTACCGCCTGCGTTGCATAGAATGAATTTCCTTCTTTGCTGCTGAACTCGGCACCTGTCAGTTTAAAAAGACATTCAGCCTTAAAGTTATCGCTACGTTTATTTATCACTGCTATCATTTTCTCAAGCGGTGTATTAAATGAATTTAGTTCGATCACTCCTTGTGGTGTAATACCGGTGGTGGGTTCACCGGTAATTGATATCCCTCTTTCCTTTAACTTATCCAACAAAATATATGCAGCATAAAGCGGTGGATTTTCAGCGAAGGCTCTAAGAAAATATGGTGTGCGGCGTTTCCTTATACTTCCCGTAAGATTTATAGTAATATCATTCCCATTGAATACCACCTTTATTCCTGGAGTCTTTCTTGCACTTACGATTTTCACTTTATTATTCAGCGTTATCCTCGAAGATTTGGGGAATAGCTCTACATCCGGCGCCTCTCCGACCGATTTGTTGGAATTAAATTTGACGGCTATGCTGTTATTTTCCAGTATCATTGCAGAAACCGGGGGCAGAACAACATTCGCTTTTTCCTTTTCTATCCAGTCGTCTCGTCTGTATAATTTATCAAAATATGAATCGTCAGCGATAATGTCCCCTTTAATTTCTTTAACACCTGCCTCTGCCAGCCTGATTACCATCGAGTCAAGATCTTCAGACTTAAAGAATGGATTGCCAAATCCTTTAAGATACAGGTCACCATTAATAACCCCATCATTGAGGTATGCATCAGCAGAATACAATTTAGTTGATACAAGAAAATCTTTACCAAGATAATTCACCGCAGCGGCTGTGGTGAATATTTTTGTATTTGAAGCCGGAATCATAGCCACACGGCTGTTTTTTTCGTATAATGTATCGAGGGTATTAGGATTATAGATCAGGATCGAATACTTTGTTGATGTAGGAAGTTTCCCCAGGAGATCATTAAGCTTATCCTGATATGAGAACTCGCCAGGAGTTGCTCCAATAAATAAAAACAGCAGAAAGAATGCGAATATTTTTTTGATCATTTGATAATTATATTAGGAAAGACTATTTATTCATAAAAAAATCTTGTAAATATAAAAACAATTGTGGAAATTTAACCCCTTTGTTTTTTAAAACTGGAGCAATTAATGCAAAAGCCGGAAAAAGCCTACAAAAATATTGATTTTCTTACTTCACCCGAAGGAAGAACTGTTAGGATTTTATCAGAATTCTACGAACCAAAAGCAAGATTTGAAAAGTATCATATCATGGATACTGTTGTTTTTTTCGGTTCAGCCAGGATTTCTGACGCTGAAAGCGCAAAGCAAAAATATGAGGCTGCAGTAAAAAAATATGATTCTGCCGATCCGGAAGGTGCAAAACAGATTAAAAACGCTGCAACAATGCTCACAATGTCCAAATATTATGAAGATGCAGTTGAATTATCAAAAAAACTGACTGAATGGTCGCTCGCATTAAAATCTGATAAAAAACGATTTATCATATGCTCGGGCGGAGGTCCCGGGATAATGGAAGCCGCAAACAAAGGCGCACACCTGGCAGGGGGACATTCCATCGGGCTGAATATTAGTATCCCATTCGAGCAATTTGTCAATCCTTACGTCGATCCTGAATATGCTTTTGAATTTCATTATTTCTTTATGCGTAAGTTTTGGTTTATGTATCTGGCTAAAGCACTCGTGGTTTTCCCAGGAGGCTTCGGGACACTCGATGAACTTATGGAACTTCTTACACTCCAGCAGACAGGTAAGATTAAAAAGCCCTTAAAAATTATCATATTCGATAAGAAATACTGGGCAAAAGTTATTAATCTTGAAGCAATGGTGGATATGGGCACGATCTCGGAGTCTGATCTTGATCTTTTTGATTTTTGTGATTCTGTTGACGATGCCTTTAATAAAATGACTGCTCATTTTACTGAGCATTATATTAACAAAGGCAAGGGATAATAAAGAGTTCTCTGTTATTTGCCGTGACAGGTTCACTGCTCTGATTGCCCCTGAACATTGACCTCAGATGGTTATGTTTGCTCTCAGTTCAGCAAATATGATATATAGAATGAAAGAATTTATAAGATCAACCTGATTTAAAACGAAAAAATCCCCTTCCGGGGATTTTTTCATTGGTTAAAACATACTAAAAACTAATTATCTCTATTGTTTTCGCGATGAGAACGTCTTTGAGCCTTGATTTTTTCCATCCTTTTTTCGACGGAAGGCTTGACGAAAAATGTTCTCTTTTTAAATTCTTTTAAAACACCTGAACGTTCGTATTTTTTCTTGAACCTTCTTAGAGCTTTATCAATATTTTCGTTTTCCTGTACGATTATTCCAACCAATTAAATCACCACCTTAAAAATTATTTAGTTTTTAAATATATTGAATAAACAGGTTGATGTCAAATTATCCGGGGATTCCTACAAAGATGCGGATATAAATTCACTTGGTAATTCTTCTTTATCAAAATTTGCAAACAGCATAAATATTTTGTCATTATTCTGCCAGATATATGAGCAGTTTTCACCATCGGTCACTTTCAAATAACTATGCCCGGCCAGATAGTCAATTAAATCCCGTGAAAGGTTGAGTTCATTTTTATTGCTGCATGATACATTTTCTGCCTGAAAAAGATATATTATCTGATTACCGCCACCTGAATAAACATTATGTGCATACTTTCTTCCACTGCATTCAGAAACCACAGAACCGGAGAGTTTCCATAAGTGTGGAGTTGGCAGATCTGGTAAATATTCGACACCGGAATCATGCAGAAATTTTTTATTCTCTTCAATATCCGAACTCGAAAGCTGAGGCAAAAGTTTACCTGAAATTATTGATGAAAAATTTGCTGATGCCTGAACATACATATTGTTTTCACCGGATTGAAGTTTTATGAGGTCAGATGCCTGATCTGAAAATGTATCTGAATATAGATATGCAAAACCTAACACTAATAAAACTGTTGCAAAAGCGATCACCGGATGATTGGAAAAAGCACCGAAGTAGCCGGACGAAAATAAATTATATTTTTTCCTGCTCCGCGTTTCATTTTTGAGCGTTGACGTAATTTTTTGCATCAAAACTGTTGGACAAGTCCCGGAGGCAAACCTTTCTCTCATAAGAGATTTAATTCCGGTCTGTATCTCATACTCCAAACCGACTTCCTCATCATTCCGGATCAGTTCGAAGAGTACCTTTTCCCGGCTTTTATCTCTGATTTCTTTATCTGCTAAAGCTGTGATATCTTCAAGTATATCTTTATTCATATCTTCCACTACTGAATACTATTACTGGGACGATTCTTTATTAATAAATCCCCTTTCACCTGCATATTTGTATAGTTTTGAATACAACATTTTTCTTGCTCTGTGAAGCCTCGATCGGACTGTGCCAACAGGACAATCAACGAAATCAGCAATTTCCTCATAGGTAAATCCCTCAATATCGCTCAGGATAATTACCGTCCTGAAATCTTCAGGCAATGATGAAAGTGCCGATGATATCTCATCATCCAGAAGATTGCTGAAATCATCCTGAACCACATGAGAACCTTTAATATCGGATGCTTTAATATTCTCATAAAAATTCTGGACATCTTCATAATCAACTTTATCCGGTTCTTTAACATTTTTACGGTAATCGTTGATAAATGAATTCTTCAATATCCTAAACAACCAAGCTTTACAATTAGTGCCTTTTTCAAATTTCTCAAAAAATCTGAAAGCCTTGAGATAAGTATCCTGCACAAGATCATCTGCCGTATCGGGATCACCTGTCATCTTGAGAGCAAAATTATAAATCGCATCCATATGGGGAATAGCTTCCACTTCAAACTCTTTGTAAAGTTGTTGAAGTGCTTTATCATCCCTTTGTGATTCGACTGTAAACATAAAATGTCTATTTAGTAACGAAAATATTATTTTTTAGGTTCACATCACCCATTAAAGGATTAAATAAGAACCCGTTTATAACTACAAACCTTGTTTTGCCATTCGAAGTAATAATAAAATTTGCAGGTAATCCAGTCCGTATTTCCGGAATAAACCCGATGCCTGAAGCAACAGGGACAATCGGAAACTCAGGATAGTCCGGAATGCCAGATATATCTAGGACATTAGCAAAAAGGATTCCATTCTGCAGAGCCTCAGAATAATTCAAACTGAAATATTCATCCGCTCCGGCGATTTCTTCCGGTAAAAATCTTCCGGGTTCCAGATAACAGTTTTCACAGCTTACTTCCTGATGACCATAATACTTGCCAAGATCACCTATATCCTCAATAATCCCCTTGAAAAATATTCTCCCGGAGGCAGTATCGGGTACCCGTTCGAAATTTATACCAATATCAATTTTATAATCTTCTTTTTCAAATTTAGTATTTATTTTGGTTAAAAGCAGATCGAAGAGCAGGCGTTTGTTTTCAGGAATCTCCTCATACGTCTGATAATCTTTATTATGAAAAGTCCCTTCAGCGATAACACCAAAAGCTTTTAATAAGGAAATAAAATTCAATTTCCTGAGATACTGTTTGTCGTCATCGCCCGTCCACCCCCCGGATTCGATTAGAATTGTTGAGGTTCCCCATTTCGTAAAATTATCTCCAAATGCCCTCTCCTCAAACTCATCATCATATCTGGCAACATGTCCGGGAATATATTTTTGCAATTCTTCATTAATCGAACAGATAACAGCCATAGCATTCCCGCGGACAGTATTTATCTGCCTCTCTGAGTTATAAGCTGGCGCTAAAAAAGCTAATGCAGTCGTTCGATTTGTTTTTCCTGCAGTGTTATTAGGACTCTGATCGTGTAAATTAAAGCCGAAATCAGGTTTTATTTTTCTGTGAATTTCTTTTAGTATTCTTGATTCGGGAGCCTGGAGTCTGAGGGCATCTCTATTAATATCAATATCCTGGGCATTCCTCCTGCGAAACAATCTTGCACCATCGGGATTTAGCATGGGTATAAAGATGATTTTAGTCCTTTCCGCAAGAAATCTCCGGAAATCGTTGTATTTATCATTTGTGACCAGAAAATTCATTATATCTGCAATTGCCATAGTGGCAGTTGGTTCATCCCCATGCATCTGCGACCAGGCAAGTATTTTGACCGGTCCGTTGCCGTATGTATAACTTCTTATTTCACGGCCCTGGAAAGATTTCCCGATTTGCTCCATTCTGAAGAACTGCGAATTATTATATGCGTCTAAAACATAAAAGAGTTCATGCTGATTGAACCATCTTTTCGTAATTTTCTTTTCATAATAATTGCCGTAATCTTCGTAAAGATTTGAAATTTCTGAAGTCTGCGCCATTGTTATTGAGAAAGTGATAAAAAAAATAATTAATGTTTTCATTTTACTTCTTGATATTTCATATTTGTAAATTATGCATTTAAAATGTAAAATAAATGGAGAAATAACGAATTGAGTACAAATACATTAAAAATAGGTTCAATATTGCCGGAGTTTAATCTTAGGGCGACTGATGATAATCATTATTCATCAGAATCATTTCCGGATAAAAAGGCAGTTCTGGTTTTATTTTCATGTAACCACTGCCCTTATGTAAGAGCCTATGAAAAAAGGATTATTGAATTAGCCGATAAATATAAAGGTGAACTTATTATTCTTGCAATCAATTCGAATGATGCCGGTGCTTATCCTGAAGACTCATTTGAAAAAATGAAAGAAAGGGCAAAAGAGCAGAATTTCAACTTCATATATTGTCGTGACGAAGATCAGACTGTGGCTAAAAAATTTGATGCAACACATACACCGGAATTTTTCCTGTTCAATGAGAAAAGAGTTCTCGTTTATCATGGGAAAATGGATGATAACTGGCAGGATGCTCTCAGTGTAAAAACACGCTATCTCGAAACCGCATTAATTGAATTGCTAAGAGGGGAAACAGTCTCAGCACCGGAAACCTATTCTATTGGATGCACAATTAAATGGAAAAATAAATGAAACAATTACAGCAATTTTTTTTAGTCATATTTATTACAGTATTGAGTTTACAGGCACAGGGTGTATCAGTTAATCTGCTTGCAGCTTCGCCGCAAGGTGAATTCAGGAAAAATGTGGACCGGTTAGGATACGGGATACAGCTTGATGCAACATTCTTTTCTCCGGATAAAGTTAGGCCTGTCGCCTTCGGTATCAATATAAATTACCTTGTTTATGGCGAAGAAAATGAATCGAGACCATTATCTCTGACAATACCGGATGTCCGCGTTGATGTAAGCAGAAAAAACAGTATGCTGAATTTTCAATTATTAACGAGGCTCTCTCCTTTCAGTGGGACAGTAAGACCATATCTGGACGTATTTGGAGGAGGAGCTTATATCTACACATCAACTTCTGTCGATAGCGAAGTTGATGACAGGGATGTTTTCGAGTCGAATAATTTCGATGATTTTGCCTGGACATATGGTTACGGCGCAGGGTTACTTTTCCGGGTCGCAGAAAACCTGGGGGATGTTCGCAGGTTATTTGTAGATCTCAGGGTTAGATCAAACTATTCGAGCGAAGCTGAATATCTTAAAGAAGGAGCGGTAATTATCAATTCTGCTAACGGAAACGTAAGTTATAATGTTTCAACATCAAAGCTTGATTATCTCAGTTTTCATATTGGGGTCTATGCTGCATTGAACTAATTGAAGAAGATGCAAATTGCAGGGGTTTCACGATGAAACCCCTGCGATAAAATCTCATTGCTCAGGCTTTTAATGCCTCATCAAGTGAATCATATATTTTAAATAACGGCAGAAAACCAGCTATTTCAAAAACTTCCATAATATGACTTTTAAGATTACACAAACTAATTTTACCGCTTTTTGTTTTTATTTTTTTTGCCCCGAGCAAAAGGACACGCAACCCGGAACTGCTGATATAATCTAACTGACTGAAGTTCAGCAGAATGTTTGTTTCGCCTTCATCGATAAGAGATAAAAATTTTTCTTCGAAAGCATTAGAAGTGCTGGCATCAAGCCGGCCGGCGAGGCTTAATATATAATGGCTATCCTGTCTTTCTTCAGAAACGTTCATGTTTTTCCCTTTAGTTAAATTGTTTTTTTTTCTTTAAAGTTAATATATTAAAATTATTTTCTCTTCTGTAGCTAATATGATCGATTTTTTTTCGTACAAAATATATCCCAAGTCCCCCAATCGGTTTATCCTCAAGAAGAATACTCGTATCGGGATCAGGATTTTCAAGCGGGTTAAATGCAATACCATCATCTTTGATGTTTGTGATAAGAAACATATCATCCTCTTCCAGACACACTTCGATAATATGTTCTCTATTATCAGTAAAACCATAATTGATGATATTCGTAACCAACTCGTCAATTGCAAGATTAATGTCATAAATGAGAGATTCCGGGAAATTTCTCATTTGCGCCAGTTGTGTCAGCGCTTCAGAAATCCTCTGCAATTCATTAAGATCATTTTTAATATTTAAATTAATACAGTACACTTTTTGTCAAACAAATTCTCCTAAAGCTATGAAAAAAGTACCAGAAATTAAAAATTTATTTCATAATATTCCCGATAAATTACCCGAAGAGTTGATTGAAATAATCTTTCAAAAGGAAAATTTAAGAATTGAGAGAATTGTATCAAAAGGACACTTTTCCCCTCCGGGCTTCTGGTATGAGCAGAATGAACATGAATTTGTTCTGCTGTGTGAAGGAGAAGCATCAATCGAATTTGAAAAGGGGGAAACCGTTCACTTAACTAAAGGCGATTATTGTTTAATTCCGGCAATGGTCAGGCACCGGGTCAATCACACTTCAGAGAAAGAAAATTGTGTGTGGTTAGCTATATTCTTTGTATGATTCACAGCTATATACTGGTAAATTAATTTTCCGGAAGCATTTATGCTGCTTCAATAAAAAAAGTTCTTTCACTATAAGTAAAAGAACTTCTTTTCATTGAAAAACAAATCATTAATAACTGTCTTTAACCTCTTTTGAGATTTCCGGAGAAACCAGCAGCCTTCCGCATGATTCGCAATTATACAGGCGTTTGTTTTGTCTGATTTCCAACTGACGCTGTGGCGGGACAACGTTAAAGCAGCCGGTACAGGCAGAACGGTCAATAGTAACAATTGCTTTACCATTGCATGCTTTCCTCACCCGCATATATTGATTGTAATCGCCCTGTTTCAGTATAGAAACAACCTGCGATCTTTTATCAGTTAGTTTTGCTTCCTCTCTCTCATTTGCTTCGATAATCTTTTTAAGTTCAGATTCTTTGATATCTAATTCTTCCTGAAATGTACTCAATTGCGGTTCAACATCTGCAACTTCTGCTTTCAGTCTTTCAATTAATAAATCAAGAGCTTTGTTTTCATTTTCCAGTCTGACAATTTCTTCCTCAGCCTTGTCAATTGATTTTGTCAGAGCATCGTATTCCCGGTTGTTCCTCACCTGATAAAGTTGTGATTTGAACTTGACCAGATCGGCTTTGTGCCTCTCAATCTCGTCTTCATTAAAAATCATCTTCTTTCTTGATTCATCTTTCTCAACCTGCCTCTGTTCGACGAGATTCCTGATGCTGTCTATCTGATTTTTCAGATCATAAACCGCAGCCGGAAGATCGCCTCTCATCTCTTCCAACTGATCGAGTTCATCATCGATCATCTGCAGCCGGTACAACGTTGAAAGTCTGTTTATCACTTTTTATCTCCAGTAATTATTATAAAACTTGATTGGATTTGTATTCATCTTTGTAATGAAAATATCAATTTTCTCTTTTACTATAATTTTCTTGACTAAATTCAGTAAAGTTTCCATTGCAGGAAATTCTGTTTCATAATGCCCTGCATCGATGAGCAATATTTTGTTTTCAGCATCCTGGAATGTATGGTACTTAATATCAGCTGTAATGAATGCATCGGCTCCGGCTGAGATTGCGGTGTGAAGCAGATCTGCCCCGCTCCCTCCACAAACTGCAACAGTTTCAATAGTATCATTTTCCCCGCTTGTGTATCGGATATTGCTTATTTTCAAGACATCACAAACATGTTTCAGGAATTTATCCGTTTTAAAACCCTCTCCCAATTTCCCGATTAAGCCTGCGCCAAAATTCTGGTTGGTGTTTTTCAGCGGATATACATCATAGGCAGGCTCTTCATATGGATGAGCAGCAACCATCGCATTTATTGCTTTAGTAAGGTTCCAACTGTCGCAAACAACCTCGATCTTTACTTCTGCGACGGTTTCATATCTGCCAGCTTCGCCGATCACAGGTGTAGTTCCCTCAGAACCCCTGAACGATCCCGTTCCCCCTGAGCTGAAACTACATTCAGAATATCCGCCAATAACACCAGCTCCGGAATCGAACAATACGCGGGCAATTGTATCAGCAGCTTTTGCCGGGACAAAAACCACGATCTTAAAAAGTCCTGCTTCAATCGGGGCAAGATACCTGATATCCTTAAGTTCCAGAAGGTCAGCCAGTTTATGGTTGACTCCATTTAAAGAAAAATCGAAATTTGTGTGTGCTGAAAAAAGTGTGATATCATTTTTGATAAGGTCTCTGATAAGGTCTGATCTGTAGTCTTTTCCAAACTTTAGCTTTTTGATGCTGTGAAAAAGCAGCGGATGATGAGTGATTATGAGGTTAGAATCTGTTTCTATGGCTTCGCGGATAACTTCTTTTGATATATCCAGGCTTATGAGAACATTTTTGATTATCTGCTCCTCCGATCCGACCTGAATTCCCGGGTTATCTGAACTCCAGGCTGCACCCGGCGGGTAAACATTTTCAATATTTCGTACCAGTTCTTTTATCTTCATATAAAAAAAAATGCACCCCGTTTTTTGGTGGTGCATCTTAATTTTTCTTTTAGTCTAAACTAAAAAAAAGAAATTCTTTATATCTCTGTGCGTAAATGTAGTTATTCATAAATTTAAGTAATCAAATATACCGAAAAAATCGAAATTTTCAATCCATATAAATTCCGGGTTCAATAATTTTTCTTGTTCCTAATTCAATCTAATAATCCTTCGATTACCAATAAACCGGCTCATTATTTCCAGTCCGTTTGTATGAAGATGTTGTCCTCCGTGACTTGCACAAATATTTTCGGCAACAAAAACATTCTGACCTGCCTCAAAAAGTTCAACTGCATTCTTCAAAACGCATATTTCAGTATCAACTCCGCATAATATTACAGAATCAATATTATTCTGTTCGATAAAATTCAGAAGAACAGGCATCGGGATTGTGTAGGAATTTTTTTCGATAACAATGGCCCGACCGGATGGACAAAAAGCAAACCCCGTTTCATCGGTTCCCTCGTAAAATTTCGTCCACCCCATAAGTTTGGAATGTGGCGAGAGAGGAGTGTTAATAAATTTTGTCGCCACAATGAATTCAAAACTTTCTGCCACAGATTCAATCTGTGGAGGCAGATGCTTTGTAAACTCATTGATAAAGCCATTCTGCAAATCAACAATAAGCAGACAAGCCGACTTCTTCAATTCAGTGTTTCCTGACCATCCTGAGCATTTTAATGTTAATCACAAGAAAACGAATAAACTGCCAGATCAGATTAACTCTGATATGTTTTGTGAATTTGGTTGGAACAGGCGGATAATATGTCTGTTCAAAAGGTGTTCTTGTATCCATTTTATCTCCTCTATTCAGGCACAATGCGCCACATTGGATTGGCTTTTGCTTTGTAAATAAATGCATAATGTAAAAGGTGTTTTATCCAGTGCCCGGCTAATCCAATTTCTCCGGTAGTGTAGTTAAGCGACCTGCCGGTATCCGGATATTTATTAAAATCGGGAACTATCGGATAAACGGTCATCGAAACTGCCGAGCCGTTGAACGGGCTTGCTCCGGCAGAAGCAATACATGCCGCCCCCATTTTCGCCATTGAAGCTTTTCTTGTGGGAGTTTCACTTCTTCCATCCATCATATCAAGAATACTGTAAACAACTTCACGCGCCATCACCCCTGAAGGCATTCCCGTTCTGGGCGGAGTCGGAAATATTGATGTTCCGGATGGACTCTTCGCGGGTTTGGATATTGAATGAGGCGGAGCAAAAGCAATTCCGACAGCAAATATATTCTTATATATCGGGCTCTGATATGTTGAAGGCCAATCTTCCGGACTCCATTTACTAAATTCTTTTGCTTCATAATTACCATCTACAATCATAAATCCATTAGGAGCAAAAACTTTCGAGGTAATATCTTCGGAATTCCTGCCGCATGCTTTAAGTCCGACCCCGGAAAATGGCGGAAGCAGCATCGAAAAGTCGAATTTAACAGATTTTTCCTCACCTTCAATTGTTTCGTAAAAAGCCTCGCCCTTATCAACCTTTTTCACATGCGCCCGTGTAATCCACTTTATTCCTCTCTCGGTATAGAGTGATTCGGTAAAAATTCTTGAATGGGTTATATATCCACCTTTTTTAATATGCATACCCCCCATACCAAAATCGCCAAGCTCCTGTTCATTGCTTATCCAGATAATCTGAGCCTGATTTCTAACCCCTTCCCTTCTGAGAATGTGCTCAAGATTGAAAATATACTCAAACGCTGCCCCCTGACATGTACACATTCCATGTCCGGTTCCAACAAGAAACGTCTGTTTCTCTCCTTTTTTCATCATCTCAATCCGCTGTTTCAACTGTTCCCAGGTGTGAGCAGCATGATCGTAAGTACACACAGAAAGACTGTTTGCCGCAGGACCAAGTCCTTCGGTGGCTTCGAACTTTAATTTTGGACCCGTGGCATTCAAAAGGTAATCGAAATTTACTTTCTCTTCCGTACCCTTTTTCTCAGGTGAAGTGTTCTCGGCAATTATATAAGGCTGCGATGAAGATTCATCTCCTTCGGGGTGCATTGTTACAGCCTTTGCCTGGACAAAATTTATTCCCAGTTTTTTATAAACATCCTTAATGTTAAAAGTGACTTGTTCGGGAGTCATAACTCCCACACCCACCCAAATATTAGAGGGGATCCAATTCCATTTTGAATTTGGAGAAACAACTGTGAGGGTATGCTTTTTACCCATTTTGTTATAAGCATGAAGTGCCGCTGTGTGACCGGCAATGCCAGCTCCGAGTATTACCAGTTTAGCCATAAGTTCCCCGGTTAATTTATTGTAATATTATTTTGTGTTTATCTGTTTTACTTTTATTCCTTATCAGAACTTCCGGATCTTACTTTAATAACCGTCTTTTTAACTTCCATACCTTTCCCGCAGGCAATTCCTGGAAGATGGACTTCTCCGGGATAAATAACGATACAAGATCTGCCCTCAATTAAAAATTCAACTGATTCTTTTACGCTGTAAAGTCCAAAATCATTTTCATAACTGTATTCCTGAACAACCCGGGAATTCTTCATTTCAGCTATCCTGATATTTTCCTTTCCTTCAAAAACGAAGTGTATATCAATATTTCTAACATGTGCTTCAAAATTTCTGTTTTCGGCATCCGATGTGACATAAACCTGATTAATTGCAAATACGCGGTCATCATCAATAAAAACTTTGTTAGTTTCTCCTGCTCTAAGATTATCGAAATCCTTATTTCCGAGCTGACTTAAATACCTTAAACCTTCAATAAGCGATTCATCAAGACTACCGCTCTCTTTAATTATCTCATCGATATTCAGAAATAGTGTCATTTAAGTATAATTGATTGTTTCCAAATAGTTAAAATATTTCAAATTTTTACAGGGTATTGATTTTTCATTTTTCAACAATAATATCTTTTCTGTTCCTGAATTCATTCCATGATGAAAATGATTTTCTCATAAGGATTTCAGCGTATCCATCCTTCACGTAATTACAAAGCCGTCCGACTATTTCAAATCCTTTTCGAGAATAGAGATTGATTGCCCCGGAATTGAATTCAGAGACACAAATAAACACATTTGGACTAATATCTGAGATTCTATTCACTGCAAAATCAAGTAAACGGGATCCCAAACCCAGATTCTGATAAGCCTCCAGAACTCCAAGTTGGCGGATATAACCCTTGAATGCTCCCTTGAGTTCAAGTAAAATAAAACCTGCGATCTGAGAATCAGAATAGATTCCCCATAATTCTGTGAAAGGGTCTGTTAGTGCTTGCCGGAGTGTAGTTTTGTCTAAATCGAGGGTGATCCATGGATCATTTGTTGCCATATACTGAACACAGAGTTCCAGTTCAGCATTTCCCGTAATTAAAGCTATGTGGAGACGGTTTGATAATTCTTCTCCCATTCTCCGCTTCTATTCAAATTCAGTTTTTTCGGTTTTCAGAATTTTGTATTGATTAACCGATAACGGTACAAAAGGAATTATCGCACCTACTAAAGTTGCAAGGATATCTTTCATATTAACAACGGTTCTCGGGTGGATTTCTGTTAAAGAAACCGGGAAAATCTGGTAAAGAATCAACAGTACAACGAGTGTAATTGAGATTGATATCTGGACAAATAGCCCGGCACGATAGAGAAAAACAAAAAATGCTGAAATAACACCGGCAGGAAAAGCCAGATTTGAAAGATAGTTAAACACAGATGCATTTTGAAGATGTCCGCCAGAAACCAACGCCTGGAAAATTTCATTCAGCACGAAAAGCATAATAAAAAATCCTGCAAACCAGATTAACTGATCCCGGCTTTTCTTGTCAATATATCTTTTGAATTCTTTCGACATCCTTATAATCCGAATTTCTCTGTATTTAACAAAAATAGTAATAATATTCCAATTATCTAACTAAAAATTAAGAATAAAATAAATTGTGGCTATGGTTCCACCCATTTACCATCTTCCGAGATAATACCAATAAGTTCATCGACGGCAATCCTATCACTGATATTTTTTTTTACAATCTCCTTTCCTCTGTATAATGTTATTCTACCGGGACCTGAACCAACATAACCATAGTCAGCATCTGCCATTTCGCCCGGGCCATTTACAATACAGCCCATAACTGCAATTTTCAGCCCCTTAAGGTGCTGTGTACGATTTCGAACTTTAGCTGTTACTTCAACAAGGTCGAACAGTGTTCTGCCGCATGACGGACATGCAATATACTCAGTTTTGGAAATTCTGACTCTTGCAGCCTGGAGAATTGTGAATGCGATATTAAGGATTTCTGCTAATGAATTGCCGGAACTCACAGGCATAATCCCATCTCCAAACCCGTCCATTAATAAGCTGCCAAAATCGGCTGCTGAGGCGAGGAGAAATTTCCTCTTATCCTCGTATTTGAAACTTAGTATCACCGGCAATTTTACTTCGGTATTATTCAGAATGTAAAAAGCCCTGCGGGCTTCATAGATATTCCGGATTTCGAGCAGGATCAGGAATTTTTGCTGTTTTAATATTTCGAAATTCAGGTTTTCGAGGCAGTGGAGATTACATCTGACTATATTCAGAACTGGTGATCGCCCTGGGATAGTTATTAATTCTTCAGGAATGAACAGCGGAATATACTGCAGTGAAAGACCGTTATCTGCCCAGTATGCCGCATCAACTGCAATTTTAAGCAATCCCGGCGGAGAAAAGTCTGGTGACATTTTCCCGGTATATATTATATCTGCCGCCATTTCATTCGAATTCCATTTATCATCAGCAGAATTGTAACTAAATCCGCAGTTCATTAAATCTGTATGGGAAATTTCGTCCCGGCTGCTGAGATCAAGCATAACTAATGGCGGGTTAACTCCTCCGATATTTGAAACGGTTTCACTAATCCTTCTCTGATAGCCAAATGGGTTGATAAAAACAGGCAAAGCCGGTATATGTTCAATATTTCTGTACTCAGTGGCTCTTTCAACAATTTCTATTGCAACAGGCGCTTCGTTGACAGAATCTTCAGTTAATGAAACCCGGACTGTATCACCGATCCCGTCAACAAGGAGTGAGCCTATCCCTGAGGAAGACTTTATCCTGCCGTCAATGCCGTCCCCGGCTTCGGTTACGCCTAAATGAAGCGGATAATCCATACCTTCATCAAGCATTTTCGCTATCAACAGTCTGTACGCATAAACCATTACCTGCGGATTGCTTGATTTCATCGAAAGAACAATCTCGTGAAAATCATTTTCTCTGCAAATCCTTACAAACTCAAGTGCTGACTCAACCATTCCAGCCGGACTATCGCCATAACGGCTCATAATCCTGTCGGATAGTGAACCATGATTTGTTCCGATTCGCATCGCTGTGCCGTATTCTTTGCATATTTTAATAAGCGGTACAACCTTCTTTCTTATCCGGTCAATCTCATGTTCATACTGGAGATCAGAATATTCAATGATCTTAAACGCCTTTTTATCAGCATAATTGCCGGGATTTATTCTTACCTTTTCAACAATTCTTGCGGCTATTTCTGCTGCATTGGGAGTGAAGTGGATATCTGCAACCAAAGGTTTTGTATATCCCTTCATAACTAGCATTTTTTTTATATTTCTGAGGTTCTCAGCTTCCTTCATGCTGGGAGCAGTAATCCTGACATAGTCACAACCGGAATCAAAAAGCTGGATACTTTGGTTAACGGTAGCACTCGTATTCATTGTGTCAGTTGTCGTCATCGACTGAATCCTTATCGGATTATCGCCGCCGAGCGGGATTTCCCCGATCATAACTTCCCTTGTTCTGAAACGTTTATATGCTGCCCAGTTTTTAATAAAATCGTTGTTTTCTGTGTAAGCCATCTCTCGTCTATCTATTAATCAATGAAATAAGAATCCGCAGAAATTCCCGTGCATTATGGGCTGCGGATGCCGTTAGAATATTTTGATCAAGAACAACTTCTTCTTCCCTTAACACCACATCATATTTCTGAAGTTCTACTCGATATTTCGGATGGCAAGCTGCCGACCTGCCCGTTAATATACCTGCAGATCCCAGAATGACAGGAGCCGCACAAATTGCGGCAATGGTTTTTTTCTGTGTGTTGAAATCCTTCAGTGCTCTGATTAAAAATAAATTTGAAAAATATTTGGACACACCGGGTCCGCCAACAAGCACCATTGAAGTAAAATTCGCAGCATTAATATTTTGGAGTGGTATTTCAGGCTTCACTCTGAATCCGTTTTCTGCGACGCACAGCCCTCCGGTATCTGAAGTAATAAATATTGCTATGCCCTCTCTCTTAAGTCCTTCGGAGATTATTGAATATTCGAGTGGGTCAAAAGCTTCGGCCGGAAGGAAGATAAGGCACGACCGATCATTTATCTTTTTCCGTATGTCCGTTGTGGAAAATATCATTTCGTATCCGTAGTGAACACATAGTAACCATTCTCAGGAATCATGATCATTTTATCTTTACTCAGCTCCCAATAACTATCGGTGAATATTTCTTTGTAATTGCCATCAGCTTCAGATGATCCGAGGTTGAACTGTTTTTCTGAATCTGAAAAATTCAGCATGACGAGAAGCCTTTCAGAATTAGCTTCCCTCATGAAAACAAACACTTCATCATTAAAACCGGTATCCAATAACTTGATCGAAGAAGCGGATGGTCTGTTTTTAAGTGAAGTATGTTCAGTTTTAAGCTGGCAAAGTTTTTTATAAAGCGAAACATACTTATATCCAGCCCAGTTTATTGTATCCTTATCGAAAAAGCGCAGACTTTTTTCAGAGCCGGATTCCTGCCCGGAATATATAAGAGGCATTCCATTTACTGTGAAAGTAAGCACGGTGAAAGCCTCAAAGTTTTTTCCTAACCTTTCGAATGCTGTTTTGTGCCATGAATTTTCATCATGATTGGAAGTGAAGGTCATACGTAAAGCATGGTCCGGATAGTTTTTTGTTTCATCTGAAAAATGTTGCCTGAGTGCGTCATTATTCGTTTTGCCCCGGGCTATATTATTCATTATATCCTTAAGCTGCCAGTTATAGGTCATATCGAAGGCTTTCTCATGAAGTTCAGGTTCCGATGCCTCGGCAAGCATAAAAACAGGTTTGATTGAAAATAGTCTTTCCCGGGTTTTCTGCCAGAAATCCAATGGAACCATCGCTGCAACGTCACATCTGAAACCATCCAGATCGAACTCTTTTATCCAGAATTCCATTGCATGAATCATTTTTTCCCTGAGTTCGAGGTTCTCGTAATTAAGATCGATAACATCAGACCAGTCCGCGACAGGCGGGATAAAATTTCCGAGACTGTCTTTAGTATAATATGAAGGATTTGACTTAGTCCATTCATGATCCCACGCAGTATGATTTGCCACCCAGTCGAGAATAACATACATCCCCAAATCGTGGGCAGCTTTAACAACCTCCCTGAAATCAGTTTCGCTCCCGAATTCAGGATTAATCGCCGTATAATCCTTTATTGAATAATAACTTCCAAGTGTACCTTTTCTATTAATTTCTCCGATTGGCTGAATAGGCATAAACCAGAGTATTTTTACGCCCATATTGCTCAGCCGCGGCAGATGTTTCTTAAAAGCGTTAAATGTTCCCTCAGGGGTGAATTGTCTGATATTCACCTCGTAAATAGTCGCATTTCTGCTCCATTCCACAGTTTCAGTCTGCTTTTCAGTTGAACAGGATATGAAAGCAAATAGAAAAAGAGGACCAGAGATACTCAGTGCAAAACGGATTATCTTCATAATTCTTATTGATGTTTGTTTTTGTTAATGTGTAAATTTACTTATAAAACTAAAACTTTTTTAATTTTTAGCAGATCGTTATGAAAAGAATATTTGCAGAACCGGGTGTTAAATTTTCAATCTCAATTGTCGGATTGTTTTTCACGGCAGTTATTCTCAGGGAATTACAGCAAATATTTATTCCTTTGATACTTGCGTATTTCTTATACTATGCATTTGAGCCGATGAATGTATATCTGAGAAAAAAACGCTTTCCGGCATGGTCAACAATGATAATTGACCTTTTTCTAATGTCAATGGTTTTTTATCTTGCGATAAGGTTTTTCTACAGTTCATTTCTCAATTTTTCCTCACAAATAATAGTATTCGAAGATAAACTTAATTCGCTGATTATGGAGACAGCGGCAGGTTTCGGGCTTAATGAACCGCCTTTTTCAAATTTTTCCATTTCAGATTTACTATCCGAGATGGATTTCGGAGGCATAGCATCCGGATTCTTTACATCAACTTTATCATTTATTTCAGCGCTTTTTTTCGTGGTTCTCTTTTTTATCTTTGTCAACAGCGGACATGAAAAATTTTTATCAGTGATAAAATCAAAACTTCTGGCCAGAAGGATAGAACAATCGTCAAAAAAGAAGAAAGATCAGGATGCGACAACCGATGAAAGCTATTCTGCGCAAGACCAGAACAAATTAAAAGCCGAAAGGGAAAATATGATCGAATCGGCAATTAAAGATATCAGTTCGCAGATTCAGAGATATATCATAATGAAATTCTTCATAAGCTTGTTAACTGGTATGGTAACTGGTTTCACGCTCTGGCTGTTTAATGTGGAATTTTTTATCGTTTGGGGGGTGATGGCTTTTATCCTGAATTTTATTCCCAATATCGGTTCTGTCATTGCTGTTTTGCTCCCGACACTAATGGCTGTAGTTCAGTTTGAGTCTTTCGGTTTTGCGCTCGTCGTTGGTGCAGTTCTGCTCATTGAGCAGAACTTAATAGGGAATATTCTTGAACCGAAAATTTTGGGCGCAAAACTCGGACTGAACCCCTTGATGGTGTTACTTTCATTATTGATCTGGGGGTATTTGTGGGGCATCGTTGGTATGTTCCTGTCTGTACCACTCACAGCAATATTAAAAATAATATTTGATAATAACGATAGTAAGGATCTTAGATTTATCGGGAAATTGATGGAGAATTGACACAATTTCCCCTTCCTGGATTAAATTTTAATACTTCAGATTCCTTAACTAATCAAATATGCGAAGAATCATTCAAACTGCTTCTTTCCGAAGATCTTAAAATTTTTTCTTATACACTGCAATTGTGCCCGGGTTGAGTCCCGTATCAAAAGATCCTGTCTTTTTCCCATTCAGATCAAATTTGATTATTTCACCATTCTGAATAAAGTCTTTGGGATTTCCGGCAAGAATTAATTTTTCTACTGGGTCATAGGCTAACGCATAGATAATTCCATATATCGGGTTTACAGTTGAAGCAGAAATAATAGCTTCTGTTTCTATTGACATATTATCAGGCTCTATTCTGAAAACGCCAAGAGAATTAGTTACCAGCAGGTGACTGTCTGTAAAGCATGCTTCTCCGGGATTCCCATCTATTAGAACCGAATCGACAGATACAAGAGTCGATGTATTTATTTTATAAACACCTCCTTTTCCGATTCCGTCATAAACTCCGGTACAGACTGCATAGATGTATCCATCGTTTCTGTTTACAAGGACTCTGGGATTAAATCCTATCTGAATATCACTGATCTTATTTCCATTTAATGTGTCGAAAACGCTTAAAGTATTCGAGGCGCCAAATCCTGAATTTGCGACAAATATTTTTCCTGCTGACTGTGTTATCCCTTCAGGATAAGCGCCTGTTTCGGCTGACCACACGATGCTTTTATTTATAAGATCGAGTTTATGAACTTTGTTGCTAAGCAGACTTGTAACAAAACCTGTTTTCGAAGAGGTTACGACCAGTTCTCTTGGACTTCCCCCCGGCCCCATATCTATTATGCCTTTGCTCTTATATGTATTCAGATCAACGATTTCAATTTTATTTGAGTTGTCAACAGCGATATAAGCAGTTGAGCCGAACACATCTAAATCATTTGCGGTATCACCCAGAGGATTGCCGGAATTGGCTTCGGAAAAAACATTGTTTGTTGCCAGACCGGTGTTAACATCATAAAAAGTGATTGAGGAATTATTCTGACCATATACACCTTCATTGACAACTATGTAACCAAATTCAGGTATAACGAGTGGAGGAGTTTCCACGGGAGTCTCACAGGAAACAATGACGAATACGAAAGATAAAAGTATTAATTTTTTCATATAAGATTCAGATTAAGTGTAAATGAATAATTTCGCAGAGGCATAGGGTATGATTGAATCACAAAATACTGTGCGTTTAAAAGATTATAAACAGTCAGGCTTGCTGATGCATTGCTGGAAAGAAGCGGGAAATTTATCCCGGCAGAGAAATCTGTAACCAGGTAACCCTTTAGTTTATTATGAGAATCGTTATCTGCCGTATAGTAACGGCTTCCGGCATACATAAGATCGAGAATGGTGAATATACGTCCGAAAATAAGTTCTGCATTAAGACTTACTTTATGCGAAGGTGTATAAATGAGCCTTTTATTATAAGCATTGTCATTATCGTTCCCTGTTTTATTAATTGCATTCAGCCATGTATAATTCGCACCAAGTCTCAGTGTCCCGGGGAAGGGAGATGATGAGGCAGAAACCTCTAATCCATATGAACGCACAGTCCTGATGTTTCTCGGCACCTGAATAATTGCCCTGAAAGGAGTCCATACAATCAAACCATCACCCAGAATATTGAAATAGCTGATCTCCAGATCATATGATGAAGTCCTAGCCGAGATACCTGCTTCAAATGTTTTAAACTTTTCACGGGTCAGACCGGTATGGTTAAAAAGACTCGCATAATAAATTTCATTAAAGGTAGGGAATCTGTTATCGATAGAATAAGTAGTATAGAATCTGAAGGGGGACAAATATCGGGGACTATAACTTAACCCTGCAGAAACACCATTTACTGATGTTTTTTCCGGGAAATCAGCAAATTCATTCTCAAAAATAAGTCCGGCATTTATACCGCCATCAGTCTCTTTTTCGAAAATGTGCTCAAAAACAGCATTAATAAAAAAACCTCCCGATAATCTGTCAATACTATCACTTCTATAGGCGCTGAATATTTCTCCTGAAGAGTTCAGTTCAGCTTTCGCCAGATTAAGACCGGCACTTAATTTTGTCCCCTCCAAACCAAATTCGAGTTTATTCTGTATTCTGATATCTGAAGTTGAGGTCTTTTTCTCTCCGCTGCCTGATATCATTCTTCTGTCGGGATCAGCAAGAAAAAGTTTACTCCCGGACGCTGAGAATGAGAATGAATTAATAAGCCCGGAATCAAAATATTGATAATTATTAAGGATAAGCATCCGTGTTTCAGAACCGGAGCGTGTTTTACTCCAATCGTAATTATTTGAGACAACAAAACCCGGGAGACCGTTTATTTTATCCGAATATTTAAGATATATTCTTGTGAGATTCGATTCGTATGATTTTCCTGCAGATATTGAAAACTGCTTTTTATTAATGAAAGCGTTTTCACGTGTGCGGGTCTGACCATCAAAAAAATAAGAATATCGGTTTGGGGAATTGACATTCTCAGTATTTATCTCAAGGAAATAGCTCCCCATGTTTTTCCTCAGAGAGAGAGCACTCGAAAAAAGCTGGTCTGAATCAGCTTTCAGGCTTATTCTGGTATGTGATGGAGTATCCCAGAGTCCGGATGTCATTTTTATCCTGCCCCCTGCTCCGGCAAAACCATCCTCAGGGCTGATCCCGTGCTGCATTTCAAGAATATCAATCATATTTGCCGAATGGTCAGAAAGATCGGCTAATCCGGTAGCGGCATCATTTATATTAATCTCATTAAAAAGTACTTCAGTGTTTTCGCTGCTAAGTCCCCTGAATGAAATTGTTTTTAACGAGCCTGAACCGCCGTATTCTTTAATGTATGTCCCGGAGAACCTATTTATTACAGTGGAAATATCGCGCGTAACAGATCTGATCTTATCATCAATAAGCACTCTCCCTGAATTTCCGAAAAGATTTCCTGGTTGAACCGCAGTCACTGTGATAAGAGGTATATTTAATGATAGCGGCTGCAATCGAACAATATAGATTCCGGCGCTTTTTAAATGAAACTGTCTGGAATGGTAAGATGTGTGGCTGACAATAATATCAGTTGGGAAAGTTGGAACCTGGAATTCTGCCACCCCTTCTGAATTAGTAAAAAATCTACCCTGCGGGACAAGAATTTCCGCGTTAACCAGATTGGAACTCGTCGAAGAATCAATAACGGAAACAGTTATCTGCGCCTGGAGTCCAGAAGCCAGAAAAAATATTAAAACGACAAATCTCAGAAAATTATTCATTTTCCGAAAAGATTATAGCCGGTAAAGTCGTGTTGTCTGAAAGGGTATTGTGACATTAAACAACCTCTCCCGCGAGGGTTAATAATTCAGAAATTAGCGGCAGGTCTCCTGGCTTCAGACATCTATATGCGCCTTCCCATCCCCGTGTAAACGGGGCAGTGGCATAAGCATAAGACCATTGGTCTGATACAGTTGCGGGGCAGCTCCGGATTTTAACCGGATTCCCTATTCTCCCTTTCGGGCACCGTTAATTTTATAAAAAGAACTAATGAAAGATAAGGTTTTAAATCATCTTGAGCAAGAAAAACAAAATTCTCATTTCAAATAAAGACCATTAAGGCATTGTGGGATTATAAACGATTAATTAACAACATCCTGGTTTATATATTTCCTTTCAATCAAAAAAATAAGAATTGATCAGATTAAGTCTTTTATCAGCTTTGAATGACCTGCGGATATCCTGCTTAAGCAGTCTGCCATCAGAATCGAGGTAGTTAATTATGACATCATACTCACCTGGAGGCAATTCAGTTTCTGCCGCAAACGAATAAGCCGGAAGCGTTATCCATGACCGGAGATCAGCATTCTCACTGATATCGGAAAGAATATTTGCAGCCGTCCCGGCAAGAAAACCAAGCAGATCGTTTGAATTTTTCTTTACTGCCTGCCCGATCTTCCCGGCGGCAATCCCTTTTAACACAGATCTGCTGACAGATTTGAAAAATGTAATGCTTTTTGATGACTCAAAAGTTCTTCGGGCTACATTAGCAATATTCTCCACTAATTCGGCTCTCAGCGTATCAACTCCCGGAATTTCAATCTCAATATCATGCACCAGTGTACCTTCTTCCCTTAGTTCAGGGAATTCGAATTTGAAATTCCAGCCATATCTGGCAAAAGGAAAAAATATCGGTTCCACCCAGTAACCGGAGGGATCGGAAACAGTCACAAATCCGTCGAATGTCGTAATTCTTGCTCCCACAGGAACCTTACGGGGAGATTGCCCGGCAAAGATCAGAAAATTAATTCTGTTCCCGTTGTCAAAAGAAGCATTTTTAATAAAATCCGGAGAAGGAAAATCATAAATATCCGGATAGGTTTTCCTTGCCTGATCAAAACTTTCAAGAGATATGCGAGCCTTATCCTGCTCACGGTCGGCCCTGAATATTAGAAAACTAAGATAATTAGCAAGTGCGTTATTGTAGTAATCGATATCCCTCATGATTATAGCCGCGTCTGTAGAATCAGCCGAATTCAGAGCATCAATATATTTTTCATTTCGGATATCGAGTTCTTTGAGTTTATCGTTGACGCTTCTTATCTCGACATAGGCTTCATCAAATTTATTCAGGTTAAGATAATTCAACGCTTTGAAAACACTTATATACAGATATTCATAAACCTCACCTGAATAGTCGAGTGCATTATCATTCAAAAGAAGAGAGGTCGCTCCCTTGGAAATGCTTTTTGTGTATGCATCTTCAATAATCCTTTCAGCAGACTCAAACTCTTCAAGGCTTTTTTCATAGTCGCCTGCATACTGAAAAACCATTGCTCTTTCAAGTTTCAGAAGAAGTAAATCTTTATCTGCGAAACTCTCAGTGAATTTTTCGGAATTAACAAGGATTACTGCTTCTTCTTTTTGACCCGCTGCAAGATCATGCAGCAGCGGGTCATAATAATCAGTATTCGTCCGGATTGAGGCACAGCCAGTCAAAACGGTTATTAAAACAGCGGTAAACGCCGCTTTCTTAATTGAGAACATTTTATTTTCCGTTTTTACGGTTTATAGCTGTCTCTTTCTATGAATTTTTTAATTTTCTTATTACCCAGCCATACTTTCATATTCGTTTCAATGTCGATTAACTGAAGATCAACCTGGTATAAAATAACTTTTTTTCCATCTTCAAAATCAGCAACTGAGTTGATATCGCCGGCTAAAAGAAAATCAGCTCCAATTTCCTTATAGAACTGCTTAAATGTCTCTTTGGATGCAAAATCATTCTGATCTTTCCTTTCTTCCCGGACGTCATCCCTTTCCTCTTTTGCAGCCACAAAGGATACCTTACCGGAATTCAATAGTTCGCGTTCAATATCGTTTGTAAAAATCTCGACTTCAATCTGCTCGCTGCTTTTATTACGGACTTTTCCGACAATAACTACTGGTTTTTTACCCTTTTCTGTCATAAAATCTGTGAGCCAGGGTCTTTTCAGAGCATCCGTGACCATTTCCTCTGCCGTAAGCCTTGCGTCAGTATCGTTCCATCTTCCGCTCAGGTCAATAACTTCCGAGGTGTCAATCCTTTTAACCTCTTTGGAAGCACCGCAAGCAGCCAGAAGAACAGCTAAAAAAATCAATGTAAATGAACTGATAATTTTTTTCATATGAGTATCTCCTTGAATTTTACCTGTTTGTACCAAAATCATGCCAGCACCCGAAAACAATTAAAATGCTGCCATTTATGTGAATTACAAAATTATCGTGAATAAAATAATGAACATCACCGTATTATACTTTAGACAATATTTATTGTTTCTTGTAAAATTTTTCTCAAGAATTTCCCGATTTTTATTTCACAACACTGATCTCCTGCGAACCAAGAACCATTCTGCCTGGTTTTATAACTGTAATAACAAAATCTCCTGGTTGGGAAATAAAGATGCGCATATTTGTGAATTTCCATCCGGGTTTTATTCTGAAACGATTAATTTCGGGCGACCTGCGGGATCCCTTTTTGCTGTTGATTTGAATGTGGAGTTCATCCGCATTTAAGGAAAGAGGTGATTCAATCCGCACAAAAAGCCTTATTACCTCACCTGCCATCCGGTATGCCGAAACATTCCTTCCGGCATCTCCATTCACAGCAAACGGTGAAATTTTCATTTTGTATCCGGCCGCCCCGGAAAATGAAGCTATCTCATCTATATATGACTTTGTATCCGGCACTATTACGAAAATCTTTTCTGCTATAATACTGTGATCAATTTTAGAAAATTCTGCCCGGAATGTCCCCGTTTCCTTAAAATCGTACCTGTGGATTATATACCTGCTTCCGGTCTTGATAATCTTGGCATCGTAAGGCTTCATATTATCATCTTTTTTCTTATCAAGAAAAAAGAATATCTTACCTGATTCAAATTTTTCATCAGTTTTTAAGAAAAACAGAAGCCCTTTTTTTGCAGAATTGAGTTCCCAGACAGTATTCGGGGATTCAGAAATACCTGAGTCGGTACTATGAATAAGTATCTCACTTGTCTGCGGTTTAATGGTTGCAGCAAATATTAAAATATAAAAAATAAACAGTAGCTCTTTATCCGGCATTTACGCCCGCAAAATTTTGTAATCTCCTTATATAAAGAATTTTTCCACCTTTGCTATTTCTCCCGGTAAAGTGAAAACAACCACTTTATCGTCAGCCTGTAAAAGTGTGTCGCCAACTACAATTTTACCTACTTCTCCCCGAATATAGCCTCCGATAATAGAATTTTTAGGGAATCCTAAATTCCTGACAGGTTTCTTTGTTACGATTGAACCTTCGTGAGCAATGAATTCAAGAACTTCTGCATCCACTCCCTGTAACGAAGCGATAGAAAGCACATTTGCCCTTCGGATAAACTGAGATATGCTGTTAGCAGCTATTAATTTTTTGTTTATCAGGGCATCGAGACCAATTGTCTGTGTAAGTGCAATATAATCGACATTATCGACAAGTGCTATTGTTTTCGGCACTTTCAGATGCTTTGCCATAAGGCACGAAATAATATTTGTTTCTGCATCCTCAGTCAGTGAGATAAATGCATCCATGTCAATGATGCCCTCCTGAGCGAGCAGATCGAGATTTTTACCGTCACTGTTAATGATAAGGGTATTATCGAGGTATTCTGTGAGTTCTCCGGAAAGCCGTTTATCTGGTTCGAGAAGTTTGACATTCATTTTATGTTCGAGCATCTGCGCGGTTTTTCTGCCAATTTTCCCGCCGCCGAGTATCATCACATTTCTGAAAGGATGTTGATCCTTACCCGTTGCACGAATGATTTCTTCGATACCGCCTGGAACCGAGATGACAAATATCTGGTCATTCGGCAGCAGAATATCATTGCCGGTGGGGATTAAAGTCCTGACTCCCCTGTGAATAGCAACTATCCGGAAATCAAATCCTTTGTACTGTTCCGAAAGTTCACGCATTGTTCTTCTTAAGATTGTCGAGTTCCTGTCAAGCCGCAGTCCAAGAAGTACTATTTTCCCGCCTGCGAATTCAAGGACATCGGTAGCAGTCGCCCGCTCAATAAGTTTAACAATTTCGAGCGCGACAGATTCTTCAGGATATATAAGGAAATCGACACCAAGACTTTTAAACAATTCAGTATATTCAGGTAAAACGTATTCTGAATTTCCCACACGTGCAATTGTTTTTTTTGCACCAAGCTTTTTTGCAAGCATACAGGTATTAAGATTCACACTTTGAAGAGAGGTCACTGCTACAACAAGATCCGCATCCTCAACGCCCACTTCTTTTAATACCTTTATCGAAGTGGAAGATCCGGTTACCGAAACGATATCAACCGAGGAGGAGAGTTTCTGAAATTTCGATTCATCAAAATCCATTATCTGAATATCATGATTGTCGATTGAAAGCTGTTTTGCAAGGTGAATACCTACTTCACCGGCACCTGCTATAATAATTTTCATAAAATCCGTAAACTTTGTACCTAAACTTAACTTATCCTGCCTTTTTTTTCAATTTGCATGGGAATTCATTCCAGATTGTTGATATATGGTTCAGACCTTAAATCTTATTGCATATTATTAACATCCTTTGTTAAGTTTAAAACAATTCAGGAATTATTTATGGTGGAGTAATCAATGTCAAAATTACGGACTGGAACATGCAGCTGGAAATATGAGTCCTGGAAAGGACTGGTATATAGCGAAAACAGCGAAAATATGCTGGCAGAATACTCAACCCATTACGACACTGTGGAAATAGATCAGTGGTTCTGGTCATTATGGAAAACCGGCGTGATACTGCCAAAAAAACAAGTTGTCCGGGAATACGCAGCATCTGTGCCTCCGGACTTCAAATTTTCAATAAAAATGCCAAATAGCATCAGCCTAACCCACTATTACAAAAACCAGTTCAAGAATTCGCCTCCGAACAAGTTTTTCCTTTCATCCGAACTTACTTTTGAATTTTTCGAATCAATTAAGGATATGGGTAATCTGCTAGGACCGCTTATGCTTCAGTTTGAATACCTTAATAAACAGAAAATTTCAGGGCAAACCGAATTTATGGCCATGCTAATGGATTACCGAGAAAAACTGCCTGATGAAATTCTTTGGGCGATTGAAATCAGAAACCCGAATTTTCTTAACCGGGAATTTTTCAATTTTCTCAATGAGCACAAAATCTGTTATGTTTTTTCACATGGTTATTACATGCCGGATATCGCTAAAGTATATGAAAAATTTGATGACCTTATCAGCGGCACTGCGATAATAAGGCTTCTTGGACCCGACCGGGGAGCTATTGAAGAAAAAGCAGGAGGTAACTGGAATAAAGTGATCGAGCCAAAAGATGATGAGATAAGTAAAATTGTGGAAATTATTAACGATATGCTTTCAAAGGAAACTGATGTTTATCTTAACGTAAATAATCATTTTGAAGGTTCAGCACCGCTGACAATACAGAAATTCCAAAAATTATTGGATCTGTGACAATTTCCTTAAAATTTTTGATTTCAGAGTAATATTTCGAAGAGGTTATTTAGTTCAGGTAAAATAATTCAACTTAAATAAAGTTTTGAAATCGAATTTTGAAACAACTAATAAATTGTCATTATCTCGTCAATGTTCTTCTTTTTTATATCCGGCACTGTACAGTTTTCAGCCGGATATCCGCAGACCAAAAGGAGGAATGGTTTTTCATTTGGGGGTCTGTTAAGAATTTCAGAGAGAAAATTCATTGGGCTGGGTGTATGAGTAAGAGTTGCCAATCCGGAATGATGCAGGGCGGTAAGCAGGACTCCCGTGGCAATACCAACTGATTCCTTGGTATAATAATGCTTAACGATATAATTATTTTTATCAATTGAATATTTTCGTTCAAATACAACGATAAGATAAGGTGCATTCTCAAGAAATGGCTTCTCAGAATTAGTACCAAAAGGCTCTAAAGCTTTTATCCACTCCGGAGGTGCCACGTTATTGTAAAACGCCCTTTCTTCTTTCTCCGCCGCAAGTCTGATCCTCGATTTTATTGCCTGGTCTTTTACAACCGCAAAAAACCAGGGCTGAAAATTAGCCCCGCTCGGCGCCCTGCCTGCAGCTTTTATACTGTTGATAATAACTTCTTCGGGAATACTTTTGTCAGAAAAAAATCTTACAGTTCGCCTTTGAGCCAGTTCTTCAAAGAATTCTTCACTTTTCCTGATCATTTCAGGAGGCGATGAATTCTTAAATTTCAGAGGTATGAATTTAGCCATCAGTTTCAACCAATATTTCTAATTCCTAATATTGCACTTATGCAATTCTGACCAAAGAAAATTTTCTTTCCGGAACTCTTAACAGGGAAAATAAAACAACCGGAAACATAAAATCCTTGACGCAAAATTTATTCTCCGAATTTTTTTACTATTCCGAGACCAAGTTTCTTCAATAGCAAACCGATTTGTTCCTGTTCCTTTTTCGAAAGAACATTCATTAGCCCGGTTACAAATTCAGCATGTTCCGGAAAAATTTTACTGAATAGTTCATTCCCTTTTTTTGTAAGCTCGACAAGTATGGCTCTCCGATCTTCTTTACTGTGGTTGCGCCTGATAAGATCATTTTTTTCAAGATTATCAAGAACCAGTGTCATATTGCCACCGCTAACAAGCATCTTATTGCAAAGAATTCCAATTTTCATCGGTCCAAGATGTCCGAGAGCCTCAATTACAGCAAACTGCGGTTCAGTCAAACCAAATGAACGGATATTTTCTGCAGTCTTTCTATGCAGTGTTGAAGATGCCCGGGCTAATTTGACCCAGGTATTCAGGGCGCGGCCTACTTCTTCACTATAATTGTTATTATATCTCATACTCATTCTTTTGAATTAAAATATATACATTTATAAAAAAATAATTTGGTATTAATTTTGATTTATAAAAACTTAACAATTTATTTGAAAATAAAATTCCTGATAATATTTTTTTATCAGCGAATAATTAAACATAGATGATATTTGAACGGATAAATTATTATGGAATATATATATGAGAAACATTTTACTCCGGAAGTTGCCCGGAAAACTCTGCCTCTTGTGAGAAAAATTGTAAAAGATATAATCGAAGCTGGTTTTCAGATCAGAACTATATCTGAATCTCTTGGGAGTGCAGCCTCAGAAAACGCTGAGATACAAAAACTCCTCGAGGAAATCACATATTTCCTGGAGGAGCTTTCTGAAATAGGATGTATTTATAAAGATCCGACTTTTTATGACGGCATTATAGATTTTCCTTCAATCATCGATGGCAAAGAAGTATTTTTATGCTGGCATATAAACGAAACCGATATTTTGTTTTATCACAATATAGAAGACGGTTTTGCTGGCAGAATACCAATTCCCCCAAATTCTCCAGATTAAAGTATATACTTACTCAGGTCTTTGTTCTTAACAATATTGCTCAGCCGCTTATCCACCAGCTTTTCATTTATAATAATTTTTTTCTTCGGCATTTTATCAGGGACATCGAAAAGAATATCTTCCAACAGCGTTGTTAGAATAGTATGCAGGCGCCGGGCGCCTATATTTTCAACCTGCTCATTTACCAAAGCAGCAATTTTTGCTATTTCCTGTATTGCGTTCTCGGAAAATTCAAGTTCCACCCCCTCTGTTCCAAGAAGCGAAACATATTGTTTAAGCAATGCATTTTTTGGCAGAGTGAGGATTTTAACGAAATCCTGTTCGGTCAGACTTTTTAATTCAACCCTGATTGGAAATCTTCCCTGCATTTCAGGAATAAGATCTGAAGGTTTGGAAACATGAAATGCTCCAGATGCAATAAACAGCACGTGATCAGTTTTTACTGCACCGTATTTTGTATTAACTGTTGATCCTTCAACAATTGGAAGCAGATCGCGCTGAACACCTTCACGTGATACATCCGGGCCCTGGCTGTTATGTCCGCCGGCAATTTTGTCGATCTCATCAATAAATACTATTCCTGATTCTTGAACTCTTCTTATCGCTTCTTTCTGAACCGCTTCCATATCAATAAGCTTATCCACTTCCTCGGCGAGCATTATCCTGCGTGCCTCGGCAATTGTTGTTTTCCGCTTTTTCTTTTTCTTCGGGATCATATTACTCATGATCTCCTGAATGTTGATACCCATATCATCCATGCCCATAGGACCGAAGACCTGAACTCCCGCCCCGGGACTTACAGCTTCATACTCTATCATACGCTGATCCATATCTCCGGAATCCAATTTCTTTTTCATCCATTCGCGCGTTTTTTCGTTCTGAAGAGTTTCCTCGTCCTCATTTGCTTTTTTAATCGGGGGGATCAGAATATCAAGAATCTTGTCCATCACCATCGCTTCAGCTTTCTCTTTAACAACAACAGATTGCTCCTCCTTTGCCATATTAACCGAAACTTCAGTCAGGTCGCGGATCATCGATTCAACATCTCTGCCTACGTAACCAACTTCTGTAAATTTAGAAGCCTCTACCTTAACAAATGGTGCGCCGGCAAGTTTTGCCAAACGACGGGCAATTTCTGTCTTGCCAACTCCCGTGGGCCCGATAAGTATAATATTATTCGGCATTATCTCATCGCGGATGTCTTCAGGGGCATTCTGCCTCCTCCATCTGTTCCTCAGTGCAATTGCAACTGCTCTTTTTGCATCATCCTGACCGATAATGTATTTATCAAGTTCCCGGGTGATTGTTTTGGGTGTCAGATTATTATTTGCGAAATTACCGTCCTTCAACGTTTCCATTTCCTTAAACTCACTTTTCAATTTTTTCAACATTTATTTTATCATTGGTATAGATGCAAATGCTTGCTGCGGCATTAAGAGATTCGCGTACGATCTCGGCTGCACTTAATTTACTGTATTTTATCAGCATTTTAGCGGCAGAAAGAGCATACATACCTCCGGAGCCTATTGCTACTAAATTATCCTCCGGCTCAATGACATCACCTGTACCCGATACAATGTATGCCTTTTCCTCTGAAACGATTGCGAGCATAGCTTCAAGTCGGCGCAGGTATTTATCAGTTCTCCAATCCTTGGCTAACTCAACAACAGACCTGCCGACATTCCCACGGTATTGTTCAAGTTTTTCTTCAAATCTGCCTAATAAAGTAAACGCATCTGCCGCACTGCCGGCAAAGCCGACAAGTACTTTGTTGTTGTAAAGTTTTCTTATTTTAACTGAGTTATGCTTTACAATTGTATTCCCCAAAGTTACCTGTCCATCTCCGCCTAAAGCTGCTTCGCCATTATGGATCAAACCCACAATTGTTGTCGAACGAATTTTTTCTTTCAATTTATTTTCCCCTATGGTAATTCATTTTTTAATTCAAGGTATTTTTCATACCATTCGAAAAACATCGGAGTCACCGGGACTGCAACATTCCTTCCACCAAACCCAAAATATTTATAAACGATCATATTCAGCCCGGTAACCTTTAAATCTTCGAGGGCTTTCCCGTTGATTTTTATTCCAAACTCCTTTGCAAATTCTGCCGTCTTGCCCAGTTTAGCATTTACCAGTTTCTCGGAAAATACTTTTCTGGCAATCTCCGTTTTAACTTTTTCAAAGGGAACATCTGTTCTCAGTAATTCTTCTTTCTTTTCGAGCAATTTGATCACAGAATACCCATCATCAGTTTTAATCGGACCATAAATTTCTCCCGGACGCATTTTAAGTGCGGCTTCACCAATCTCACCGTACATGGAAGCAGGAAAGAATCCGAATTCTCCCCCTTTTTCCCTGGTCCAGACCCTTTGGGTATATTTCCGCGCAAGTTCACCGAAATCAGTCCCCTTGTCAATCTCACGAAGGATTTTATCAATAATTTCAAGGCTATCGGAAAGAATTTCCTGAATATTAACCTGAATATTGGCGAAACCGGTTGTATTATTTTCGTATTTGGCAAAAACTTCGGCTTCTGTCACTTTTGACTCATCAAAAAGTTTTTGTCCATAAATACCACTCAGGTAATAATTCCGCCAGATATCAAGAGCCGCCTGAATTTCAGGCTTTTTATCGTATCCTCTTTCAAAGCCTTCTCGTGCCAGCAGTTCATGTTCTATAAATGTTTTTACTCTCGAATTCAATTTCGCACGTATCGTGTCGGGATTGACACTTTTTGAATAGAACCCTTCAAAAATAAAATCGTAAAGAAAATTATTAAGTGACACGGGGACATCATCAAACTCAATAAAAGACATTCTTAGCGAGTCGCCACCGAAGGCATCAGCCAAACGATAATAATCGCCTGCTTCCGTATAAACAAACTCATTATCCGGAAGAGATTTTTCAGTTTTGCGGGATTTCAGGATATCAATTACTTTATCTGCAAAACTCCAGAATATGATACCGTTTGTGTTTACCTTTCTCCCGCGAAAAAACTTATTGAAAAATTCTTTGTAAAGTGAATCAATCTGTCTCTGAGAAAGTACTTTTTCGATGTTCTTGTTCTCAGTTGTCAAAGCTTTCGAATCATGAATCAGCTTTTCCTTTAATGAGTCAAGCCTGAAAATATACCAGCCGTCTTCAGATTCGATAGGCGAAGAAAATGCACCCATCTTAAGAGAGTATATGGAATCCTCTGCATATTTTTCCATTTTTCCGAAATTGACCTGATAATTATAACCATAGAGAGCTTCCGGGCGAACGCTCATAAGTGTATCAAAAGAGAGCCCCGATTTTAGCGCTTCGTATATATTAAATATTTCATCACGCTGATGCGAAAAAATATAACTGACTACTGCGGGGTACTTATTTCTGTAACGAGCTTCTTCAAGTTCTGCAGGAGTTATTTTCACTCCAGACTGAATTTCGTCCATATAAAGGGCATCTCTGACGTACATTTTTTCGATTGCCCTGAACGTATAACGCATTATATCCGTAGTGTCAAGACCAATTTTTCTGGCTTGCAGAGCCCATAATTTTTCTGCAAGGAGTGTATATAGAAATTCATATTTATTTTCTAATTCTCTTCCTTTTACTTCCCGGCTTAACTGAGGTGCTAATTCATATCTTAATTTAAACTCGGTTTCGGTAATTATAAGGTCACCTGCTTCGGCAATAATTGTCTCTGTTGGGGACTGAGCATCCAATAATGCAGGAATAAGAAAAGTGAAAAGCAGTATTTTCCTAAAAAACATATTTATCTTCTCCTAATTAGGGAAAAAACCGATGGAATAAATCTTGGTACTTTTGCTTTGTATAATTTATATTCTACACCATATTTGGCTTCCAGTTTCCTCTCTTCGTAATATGCTCCAATAAGAAAGTAAATAACCGAACCTGTGAAAAATGTGAGATAAAAAAGATCCATATAAGGACGCATGCCTAAAAAGAGTATTGTAAAGAGATAAACCGGATGCCTGCACAAAAGGAAAGGTCCCTTAATAATAAGACTGGATTTTTCGTCCAGTTCTTCCGGTTCATATTTTCCCGTAAAATATCTGTAAACCTGTGTGAGTCCGAGAAATTCTGCACCATCTATATAAGTAAACGTCCAGATCAATCCCACCAGAGATATTACCTGAACACCAACGATAAGTATATCATATGGGTAAGCAGCATCATAAATAACAAGATCAGGTTTAGGTGAGAGAATGTACGCAGCGGCAAAAATCAGAGTTGAAATGATGTTATAGAAAAGCCTGTAAAAAGCTATTTTATCACCTATCTGTTCAGTCAGCCTCTCTTTAAGTTTATTTGATGCAAGGATACTATGGGACCATCCGAATAAAGCAAATAGTAAGACAATAATAAAAATATCGAGAATATAACTCATAATTCTTTACGAAGCCGGGCGACTGGGATTTTTAATTGTTCCCTATATTTTGCTACTGTTCTGCGGGCAATATGAATTCCCTTCTCACTCAGCATTTCAGCAATTTTATCATCGCTGTGCGGTGCTCCCTTATCCTCTAGATCACAGATTTCCCTGATGAGTTCTTTTATATGTTTGTTGGAAACCTCCGAACCGGAATCAGTCGATAATCCTTCGCTGAAAAAATATTTCAGTTCATGTATCCCCTGCGGACTCTGAACGTACTTGCCGTTCACCACTCTGCTGATTGTTGAAATATCCATTCCAACTGAATCCGCGATATCTTTGTATATCATCGGTCTTAATGCTTTGGAACCAAAATCAAAGAAATCATGCTGCTTCTCAAGAATTGCGGTCATTATTTTCAGCAAAGTTTCTTTTCTCTGTTTTATCGAAGCAATAAACCATTTAGCAGATTCAAATTTTTCCCTTAAAAATCTATGTGTCTCTTTCTCATTATCGCTGATTTTGCGTTTACGCTTATTCTGATCGATCATATCCAGATAATGTTTACTTATTGTTACAGATGAAGCAATCCTGTCATTAAGTGTCACAATAAATGAATCTTCCGATTTTTCAATCAGGAAATCCGGCGATATCTGGTTTGCCTGTTCAGAATCTATATTTCCCTCACCAGGCTTCGGATTCATTTTTTGAATGATGCTGATCGCTGCACGTAATGTTTCCATTGTAACGTTCAGAGTCTTCATTATTACATCAAAGCGTTTATTGGCAAAATCCTCAAAATGGTGAAGAATTATTTCCTTTGCTATAAATGAATAATACTCGTCATATGAAGTGTTTTCGAGCTGAACCACCAGACACTCTCGCAAGTCTCTTGCAGCTATTCCGATCGGATCAAGTTTTTGAATTATTTTAAGAATTTCTTCGGCTCTTTTTTCGCTTATATCGATGTGTTCAAAAATTTTCAGATCGTGCAATAGCTCAGCCATTTTTTGCTTGAAATAACCGTCGCGGTCGAGACTCCAAATAATATTCTCACCCAGAACAACCTCATCCTCATTCAATTCAAGCAGATGAACCTGATCAATGAGGGATTCCCTGAGCGATTTTTTTGATGGAGCAAAGGGTTGAACTCTCTCTTCCTGATCACCATGCCCGAAGCCCTCGCTGCCAAGACTGCGGTCATTCATATAATCTTCTAATGTGAATTCATCGTCTGAGAAGGTTTGGTCATCAAAATCATCGCCGTCATCGTCAGTTTTTACTGTTTCATCAAGTTCTTGCTGTTCAGTATCATCATACTCTGCTTCTTCAAGAACCGGATTGATTTCAAGTTCCGCTTTGATTCTTTGCTCAAGAGAAATTGTATTAAGTTGCAGCAGTTTCTGATACTGGATCTGTTGAGGGGTTAATTTTTGCTGCTGAGATAATTTCTGCTGTATGCTTAACATTTCTTCTCCGAATAATCCAGCAATTTTGCTATCGATTCGCTGCCGTATGCCCTGGTCAGTGCTTCGTTACAAAATTCCAGGACATTAAGTCCCGTCTTCTGACCTTTCTTTAGAGCTGGCGAGCATTCGTCATATTTCTCAAAACGAAGCACCGGACCTCCAAAATCTCTTACCCTAACCGGGAAAAGATGACAGGAAATCGGCTTTAAAAAATCGATTCTTCCATCTCGGTATGCCCGTTCAATGCCACATTTTGCGATGTCGCCATCGTAATACACGAAAACACATGCTTGCTTTTTATAGCTTCTGGTCATAAGAATACCCTCCTTTTCTTCCCAGAAACCGTTTTTCTCAATCTGCTTTAAATGCTCTGAGGGAAGATACTCCTTTATCACTCCAAGATTCTTATCAATCATCGAAATCTCAGTGTCAGTAACAGGTGCACCATAATCGCTTTTCATTGTACAGCACGCACCTTTGCATTTGCTTAAATCGCACGTGAATTTAGTGGTAAGAATTTCTTCGTTAACCAGCAAACCGTCAATCTGAATGAATTTACTATCCATAGTTGGAATAATTTTTGATAGCTAATATATAATAAAATTGGGAATTTTGAGAAAAGAGACAAATGCTTTTGGCTCTCTAATAGAAATTTCGATAAATAATGGCATTAATCGACCATCAAAATACTACTGCTCCTTCTGGTCATCCGAAAATTTTAGACTTACCCAATGTGATTGTTTAACCCGTCTGCAATTTTACCCCCGTCAAAAAAGTCTAACGTGGAATTTAATATTTACGGCACATGTTCGACGGCATTTCTTGAAAAATTACATTTATTATATATTCTTATCGGATCGGATAGAATAGAGACCCGGAGAAAATAACTTTTCCGTATTTTTCTGCTTTTATATTTGCGGGGTTAAATGAATTCAGATAATTTCTTTCGTGGTCAAAATATTCTTATTACCGGAGCAAGTACAGGAATTGGAAGAGCTCTCGCAGAAAATCTTGCACATAAAGACAACAAATTAATACTTGTTTCTCGCCGGGTAGAATTATTCGAGGAAATATTAAGGATAAGAAAAGATAATATGTTAGTCCTGAAATGTGATGTTTCGGACAGGGAGTCGGTTAGAAGTGCCTATACCGAAGTTCAGAAATTTTGCGGGGTACCTGATATTAGCATTCTGAATTCCGGAGTTGGCTTCCATATGACTCCGGATAATTATGACTCCAGACTTGCTGAGATCACAATGGGCACCAATTTTATGGGCGTTATTTACTGGATTGAACAGTTGCTGCCTGACCTTATAAAAAAAAGCTCGGGAATGATTGCAGGAGTTTCCAGCCTCGCTGACGCAAATGGTTTTTCAGGAAGCGGATTCTATTGTGCAAGTAAGGCGGCGCTTTCCGTTTACATGCAGGGACTTCGAACAGAACTAAAAAGTCGTGGTATAAAAGTAATTACTATAAAGCCCGGATTTGTAAAAACACCGATGACTGATAAAAACAATTTCGAAATGCCTCTAATAATGTCAGCAGAAAAAGCCGCAACAATTATTCTTGAAGGCATAAAAAAAGGGAAACCAATAATTCAGTTTCCCTTTCCAATTGTTTTTGCAACCCGGCTTATTTCTTTGCTGCCCGAAAAACTATATCAGTTTTTAGCGGGTTTAAAAAAATCAGATTGAACGTCATTTATTCAGTTCAAACATCTTCCAGCTATAGCCTGGAATAGTCACCGGGATAGAATTATCAGTAACAGAAATCGTTTCGCCACCTTCAAGATCAGCAGCCTGAACTGCGGCAAAAAGAGCCGGCAATTTAAGATTGACTGTTTTCGATTCTGAATTTTTATTCAATACAATCAATACTCGCTGATTCAAATCTGACCTGACATAAGCAAAAACGGAATTATCGGCAAAAAGTGTGTAAAAATCGCCATATCGCAGGGCGCTGTTAGAATTTCTCAGCGCTGTAAGTTTTTTTGTGGCTTCCAGCATTGCCTGTTCATCCGATGACAGGTCGCTTCCGAAACGCATCATCCTGCGATTATCGGGGTCAGATGCTCCGGTCATACCAAATTCGCTGCCATAGTATATGACGGGAAGTCCCGGGATCGACATCATATATGCAAGGTAAATTCCGGCTTTTTTATAGCTAAGGGGATCTTCAACCTGGGGCGGATTTGACCATGCCTCGGCGGATGCATCCCATTTGCCCGGATCAATGTCGCCATCGGTATAAGCCATATAACGGACTTTATCATGACTATCCATAATGTTGCCCATAAGATGAAGTTCTCCGTAAACACTAAAAGTTTTTTTCATCTCTTTGGACAACGATTCAAATGATTCGTCGTTTTTCAGAAATACCATCCGTGCGACATCGTAAAGATTAAAATTAAATTGTGCGCTTAATTGTCCGTTGTTCACATAAGAACTGATTAGGTCGTAACCACCGAAAGTTTCGCCAATCTGATAGAGTTTTTTACCCTGTCTTTCTTCAATATTACTTTTGAGTTTGAATGTAAGCTTTCTCCAAAACTCGTTTGGAACATGTTTAACCGCATCATGACGAAAACCATCGGCACCCGTTTCATTGAGCCACCAAACCGCGTTATCGGTCATAATTTCAAGTGCAGCTTTTGATCCAAGATAGTCAAAAGAAGGCAGATATGGCTCAAACCAGGTGGTCAGCCGGTATTCATCCCAAAAACGGATATTTTTCCTGCCGTCCGGAAGATCAAGAACCCCGAACCAGTCACGGTGATTCACAAAAAACGGATGGTCCTTATGAACGTGGTTTGAGACAAAATCGAGCAGTACCCGAATTTTTTTTCCGTGGGCTTTTTTAACGAGTAATTTCAGATTTTCCATTGTCCCGAAATGTTCCTCTACCCGCTGATAATGAACAGGCCAGTATCCATGATATCCAGAGTACCATCTGTGGGGCTCCGGATACTCCTGAAAAGCTATTGATGGATTATCGTAAACCGGTGAAATCCATAAAGTATTTATGCCGAGATCAGTAAAATAATTATCATCAATTTTATTAATTATTCCTGACAGGTCACCGCCCTGATAATTTGCCTGTTTAAATAATGAATCATGAATAATTGGCTGGTTAAGTGATTCATCTCCATCATTAAATCGGTCAATCATAAGTGAATAAATAATCCCGTCGAACCAGGAGTTAATTTCTTCTGATTTTCCAGCAGGTTCACCATTATAAAAAGCGATTATCTGTGTGTTTGTAGCTCCGCCGGGAATATTTCTCACCACCCGCAGAATATTTTCACCTCTCATATCATCGCCCGTCAGATCAATGGTAATTCTATCACCATTGATTCCGATCTTATCGCCTGGAACTGGTTCATTGTTAAAAAGAGCAATGATTTCATCTTTGCCGGAAGACGGCGAAAAGAAGGTTATTTTTTGTCCATCCTCTTTTTTATACACGTCGAGATATAAAAAATTGTCAATATCACTTTTCATATCTTCAACGATGAGGACATTGTTAAAACTCCCCATCCCGTTCGGGGAAACATTTTTATTTCCCGGGTCAACAATTTCCTGACCATCACCATAAATCTTATATTCATAGCGTCCGGGAACAAGCATCAGATCAACTGAATAGATACCATCCTTGTCTTCGTCGGACATAAAATGCTGAAGACGATTCCAGCTATTAAAAGTACCGAAAACCGTGAGATTTTTATATTCCTTATCAGGTTTATATGAGAACGTGAATTTCTCGCGGTAGTTTGATCTGACAGGTATTGCATAGCCCACATTTCTGAAAGTAAAATTAATTAACTTCACCCCGGTGAAATTTTTTGTCGGCGTTATCACCAACAGCCCCGATGAAGCTTCAAATTTCAGGTCAAAGTATGGTGTTTCATTAAAACTGATTCCCTCATATGATTCAGAGAAGAACAAATCGCCAATAAACAGGCTGTCAGTTTCACCAAAAGCCACATTAATAAAAGGGATAAGATCATTAATCTTTTTTTCATGTTTTGTAGAACACGAGAGCAGAAAAATTAAAGGTAATATTAGTAGGAAAGATTTCTTTGTCATTTTTGGGCCGAGAGAATTATTGTAATATCTAAAAATAATGAAATCAGGGGATAAGCTGAAAATTCCGGCAGATAAAACATAATTATTTGATCAGACTGCAGGAAAATGTTTCACGAAAAATTTGTCCAGATCGTCCATTGAGGGTATATAGAAAACATTTGAATACTCTTCCAGGCTCTTGATGGCATCATGATCAAATGCCTGTCCGCCAACAATTATTTTTAGGTCTGAACAATCTGACCTGATGAGTTCGATCAATTTATAAACCCGAACAACATTCATATATAAATTATTCGATATCCCTAAAACATCGGGGCGTTTTTTACTTATTATATTTAATACCTCAGTCCTGGGTGTGTTGGCACCAAGAAAAACTGATGTCCATCCATTAAGTTCGAAATAGTCGGAAATTACCCTGGCACCGAGTTCATGAAATTCTTTATCAACACATGTCATTATAACTTTTCGTCCATTCCTCGGTGTCTGTAGTATTTTTGGATAAACGAGCTCAATTACACCTTCAGTTATTTTGGTCGCAACATGCTCGGTCGAGATTGAAGTGCGGGAATTTTCCCAAAGATGGCCAATTCTGTACATCGATTTCTGCAAGAGATCAACGTAGAGCTTTTTTACGTCGATGTTTGCATCGAGTTGCTCCTGCACAATTTTAATACAGGTAAATTTGTCCCCATCAAGCAAAGCACTTAGATAATGGAGATAAACAGCTTGTGAAATGTTTTTTTCAGGCATCGCCTAATTATTTAGTATTCTGTTAATCAATTTATTGCCAAGATAAAAACTGGCTGGTGCAAAGAAAAAAGCAGCAAAAACGTCGATTGTATAATGAACATGCTGCAGAATAACCGCTACTCCAACCAATAATGTTAAAACAAAAAACAGTCTCTTTAAGTTCTTCTCCTGAACAGAAAGCAATAAAATGATCATCGTCCCGGTATGACCTGAGAAAAACAAATCTTTTGCTGGAGTGCTGCCTTTGGCAAAAGCCGAAACAATCGGATCGACAAGCGGTATCATTGTGGCAGGTGGTTCGAGCGGAAGCAGAAATATTGTGATCAACCGGAGACAGAGCATTACTGAATAAGCGAGACATGCTGTAGTAAAAATATCAGGGTTTGGTGACACTTTAATGACTGCAAGAATAATCGATGAGTAAATAAGAAAGAATGTAATCCAATTAAGGTTAATCGGATTAAACAGATCGAGGATAGGGTCATTAATAATGACTCCGGGGCGAGCCTCATTGAAGTCCAGAAGTGTCCCTGTAATGAAGAACAAAGAAACCATAAGTAAAAATGAGAAAAAGAATGCAAATCTCTCCCTCTTTCCCTTAAGAAAGTTTTTCCAGTTAATAATACGTAAATTCATCTCAGGTCAGTTATAGTTTAAGTCCCAGAAAACGGACTACAGATGCCTCACCCGTATGCTTATCACCTTCATTGAGCAAAACAATCTCTTTAGAAAATTCAATTATGTCCATTTCGGCAAAATCATTATACAAATCTTCCAGCGAGTAAAGAAGTTTCTCATCCCTGGGTCCGCCGGAATTGTACTTCAATTGATCCTTCTCAAACGATTCAAGTATAAGGGCTCCGCCTGTTTTGAGGCTGCTTATTAATTTTTTATGGAAAATCTCACGTTCTTCTTCAGGAATTTGCACAAAAATCAAAGCAATGGCATCATAAAAATTCTTCCTGGGAACAAAGTCATTCAGGTTTTGCACCTTATAGATAATAGAAACATTCTGGGAACGGGCCAGAGCTTCGGCTTTTGTTTTGGCTGACTGACTGTAATCTACGGCTTCAGTCTGCCATCCAAGTGTAGCGGCATATACGGAATTTCTTCCCTCACCGTCTCCAGGCAGGAGTATTCTGCCCGGAATAATATCGGAAATCTTTTCTTTAAAATATTCATTTGGATTAGTTCCATAAACATATTTTTCTCCGGAATATGTCTCATCCCAAAGCTCTTTCAATTTGCTGCTCCCATGCTATAAATTTAGATAATATTTATTCAAAATTGTTAATAATATTTGTTTTAATTCATTTTCACGTAAAAATTTTCAGTGGCAGTTAATTACTGACTGAGAAAGGATCGGACCAGCCACATTCATTAGGATTCTGGCTGGAAGAAATTTTGATTTTATAGTGGACTGACGACTTCAGAGTATCCGGGATACGCCATAAAAACGATTCCGAAAAAGCCTGATTTTTTACAATGGTTGTCCATAAACTTGTTTTTCTGTACAGCTCAATATTTATGTATTTTAATTCGGGATGAATAATATATTGTATTAAAAGAGATTCTCCCTTTTTCCATGTTTCTGCCGGTTGAGGAGATAAAAAAGTAAATTTTGTGCCTTTGACCTGGTTATCAATAATTAGATCTCCCTCTGATATGTTGCTGTTACTCCTGCATCCTCCCATAGATACTGCTGTTAAAATAAAAGCGAAAACTGCGACAAATTGCTTACTGTTGAACATTTTCATCTTTGTTTTATAATTGGGATAAAAATACTCTGTTGAAAATGTTCTTTCAATTACCACGCAGCCAGTGATCATATCGTGTAACGTTTGTTTTCTAAATGTGAATGCGGCCATGAGGTATCCCAGACCGAAGGTAAACCCTGTAATAATTTTAGCAAAATATCTTGCCGATGCTTTCGCGAAAGAGATTCTATTTTGGGAAAGATCAGTCACTCGCAATGAAAGAATCATTTTACCAGGAGTACTCATTTTTTGTGAGGATTCAAAGAAAGCATAATAAAGCCACTGAATAATCACAGAAAAAATAACAAATACCAGCACTGAGATAGCTAAGATCAGTTCCGGCATCATTTCTATATCCATCTTGAAATCAACACGGGAAATATAATATTGATCTGAGGAGGGATGAAAAATATCGGAAATACCGAAAAAAAGTATTAAAAAAGGAAATAGTACTGTCACAAGAGCAAAACCAATGATAAACTGATCCAGTAAATGGGCTGCAACTCTTTTCCAAAAACCGCAATATTTGACCTGTGCCTGCATTTATTTATTAATTCAAATCCTTACGTCAATTTATAAAATATAATTTACAATTTAAAGTGTCTGTCAATAGTTATTTATTCAGAAAATGATAATAAAAAAGTTTCGCAACCCAATCATTGAAATAGTCATGATAAATCCGCAACACATACTCATGCCTGATCATTGATATTTACTATTCGGCATAGAAACTGATAACCTTTATAAGGTGTGCTTCACAAACCTTACAGAATGGTTTATCGCCTTTAGTAAACATAATGCAGTCTAACATAGGACGATAAAGACCAGTCGAAACGTACCCGGCACCCTCGAAAGCTCCAACCTGGCCAGTGAATTTACTGCCTGCAAGGAATTGATCGACATTCTCTGAATGAGCCTTATCCTTCATTGAATAATCAGCTTCAGCCATTGCAATTATCTGTGGATCAGCCTTTTCCTTCTTTAATCTCGTAATATTGTTATTCAATTCAGCCCGTTGTACCTGCCATTCAATATCCATTTTATCATAATCAGCTTTCTCCCAGGGTGTTGGGATTTCAATCCCTGGTGTTAAAAGATCAGCCCACTTCAGATATTCTTTATCTCTCAGAGCCGTAATATTTGCTTCATTTGGTTCAATCCCTGCAGGATAGAAATCGTTATATGCCGTTGAAGAAGTATAATATTCGTCAGCAAGTCCGCCAAATGAGTGACCAAACTCATGCAGGAAAAGATATTTGGAGAACTGTGCATCCGCCGTAAAAGTACAGAATGAATTGTAAATACCTCCCCCGCCATAACGTTTGTGGTTGACCATCACATAAATTGCATCGTATGGGACATAAGCTGCAAGATCCTGTATCGCCTTATTATCTTCCGTAAGCAGATATCTTTCAGATCCGAGTGAGTTGAACGTTGTATTCAGGATTGTATTCCTAAAAAATCCCGCTCTGGGTTCATCGGTGCCGGATTCAACAGAGGGCTTAAAAACTCCGTAGATATTAAAACTTTGTTTTAAACTTTTATAAGGCTCCTGTTCAAAAAAATATCCCTTGAACTTTTCCACATCATCAACAAATTTATCGTATTCGGAAAGAGTGAATCCCTCAGCAAGAATTGCAATATCTACTCTGGAAGCAGGATCTCCTCCGGTAAAAGCTTTCACTATCCTAACAGCTGGATCATTAAGTGTCTCGAAAATTATATTCGGCTCACGGGGGTCAATTTCCTGCGAAAACACCACATCAAATCTGTTCATTCGATTTCGCTTTTCCACAACAAACTTTATTTTATCTTTTGGAAACGGAATAACCGCTGTTTCATGATATGCCTTCCTTATGCCGCCTATTGCCGGACCGGAGGTCTGATACTCACCAAAGTACGAGTCAAATCCTTTGGAAAAAATCAGTTCTCCGGCAGTGACAGAATATACCCGGATGTAATACCTTCCATTATTAAACGGATCAATCAAATTCTTATTATTCCTGCTCCACCCTTCATATCGGAATATGCGGTCAATGCAAATTTCTTCGTTTACAGAGTTGCCCATATGGATGTAATCTATGCGCATAACAGCATCTTCAAAGAATTTTGTAAATTCCTGCGCTTCAGATTTAATACTGAAAATACTTATTAGAATTAACAGTCTGGCAAGATTTTTCATTGTATTCGTCCGGATAATTAAAGATTTATTATTCAGTAAATAAAATTACAAAGAATGGTGGAAAACGGAGACTTTTTCGGCGAAAAATGAGAATATCTCCCCAAAAAACAACAACAAATCAAATAAATATTATAGTCTGTCAATCATTTTGTCTGGTTTTCCAAATAATGATGAATAATTGCGCCAATCCTCATGAATGCTCTTTCACAAAAAATTGGATTTAAATATTCACAATCATTGACAAAGAAATAAATTATTCGAACATGAGTTGCTTCATTTATTGCCTTATTTTTGAATGATAATAAGGCGGGAATTTTTCATGTAAATTTGTGAATGCACTTACGCTTCTATTTATGCTTTTGTAACAAAAAAAAATTACGGGCGTCCAAATTCGGAAAGTAAAGGAATCAGATGAAAGCAGTTTTATGTTCAAAATCAGGGACTCCTGATGTTTTGAAAATCATTGATCTTAATAAACCTGTGCCAATGCCCGGCGAGATTTTAGTCAAAATTTATGCATCCACAGTAACAAGAGGAGATGTCTTATTGCGAAAAATTCCCCGGCTTGTATTAATTACATTAGGTTTCCTTTTCGGTTTTAGGCCCATGAAAATTACAGGCGTAGAATTTGCTGGAGAAGTTGAGGCTTGCGGGGAGGATGTCAGTATATTTAAGGCTGGCGATCGGGTCTTTGGTACGACGACAGGGCTTAAATTTGGCGGAAATGCAGAATATGTATGTGTGCCAGAATATCCCGGGAAAGGAGTTGTTTCTATTCTTCCGGATGATATTACGTTCCAGGAGGGTGCTGCGCTGCCAGTTGGCGGAATGACTGCTGTTTTCCTCTTAAACAAAGGCGGATTGAGAGAAGGTATAAAAGTATTAATCTATGGGGCTTCCGGATCTGTCGGCAGTTATGCACTTCAGATCGCAAAAGCAGCGGGCGCCGAAGTAACAGCCGTCTGCAGTAAGGGAAATGTGGAAAGAGTCATGTCCATTGGAGCGGATTTCGTTGTAAAATATACAGATCAGGACGTCACTGAATCAGACGAATTTTTTGATCTGATATTTGATGCGGTCGGGAAAATTTCAAAAAACAAATGCTCTAAAATTCTCGCACCTGAAGGCAGATTTGTGTCAGTAAAAAGCCCGACAAAAGAAAAGACTGAATATCTTATCCAATTGAAAGAATTGGTGCTCGCAAAAAAAATTAAACCTTTAATTGATCGTGTATATAATCTTGACGAAATTGCAGAAGCTCACAGCTACGTTGAGAAGGGGCACAAAAAAGGTAATGTTATTATTAAAGTAAGGGAATAATTGAATTTTGGCGCTGTTGTCCCCCCGGGGAATAACTTTTGTATTTTGTTCAATTCCTTCATATAATTAATTTTTGTGGTTTGTTTATTTAATTATTAATGATCGTAATTTGAATGCTTAAAATTCTATAATGAATATTTCTTCAGTGTATTACCCTGCCAAAGAATTTATAAGATTTCTGACTACCGGAAATTCCGGTTTTAAGAATTATGATATTACTAACCGGTGCAATCTTCAATGTGATTTTTGCTATATATATAACCAGCCTGATAACTTTGAGTTCGATGAAGTTACCGATGAAAAATTCATTGAATTTTTTCATTCTGAAAAGAAAAACAATGTTCATACTGCAATCCTTACGGGTGGCGAACCAGCGCTCAGGATTAATCTGATTAAGGCTGCCGATAAAATTTTCCCGGTGGTTTTTATTTTTTCGAACGGATTGATAAAAATTGACTCATCAATCAGGCGGAGAATTTTTATCAGTCTGGATGGTCCCAAAGAAATCCATAATAAAATGAGGGGCTGCAATTGTTTTGAAAGGATTATTGATAATATAACTGATGACAGACGTGTTATCGTGACAACTCTCCTCAATAGTGAGAATTACCCTTACATAACCGATCTTTATGAGGTGCTCAAAACGAAAGGTATAAGCGGTCTGACTTTCTCCATGCATACATCTGAAGAGTATTACGATCCGGCTGTACTAAGAGGTGCGGAACTTGATCGTGCTTTAACTATGATGGATTACCTCCGGAAAAAAGATCCTTCTTTTGTGCTTGTCAGCAAAGAAATGATAAAACAATTCAAAGAAAAAAATCATATCCCAAATTGTATGCTCAGGAAAGGATATATAATTTCGCACAAATCTGATCTAAGCGTTAAAAGTCCCTGCGTTTTCGGCAAAAACATTGACTGCCGAACTTGCGGCTGTTCCTCCCCCGTAATTCTGCATAGCCTCAAAAAATTAGATATTGAAACTTTCCGAATCATTTCACGTTTTTATTACAGAGAAAAATCCCCTGCTTTCTGAGAGTATTCTTAATCTGTCATCCAGGAAAGTATTGCGAAAAAACTTTTTTTGCCAGGATCATTTTGGTGTGAAGATTTTCTTATGCTTGGAGCAGGACTATAAGACATAAAATCGAATTTCAAATCAATAATTGCTTTCATGAACTCACTGCTATTTTTAGTAGTTTAAACATCAATAAATATCACAGTGAATAAATGTCCGTAAAACTATTTATAGTTTCATTTTTACTTTTTCTTTCAGCTTGCCAGATAGAAAATCCGAAGATAAATAAGGAGAAGTCCCAAATACTCAAAGATGATCTGGGTATCCCGTTCGTTACTGATTCCATTCCCTCCAAAGTCATTTCTCTTGCGCCGAATCTCACAGAAATAATATACCTGCTTTCAGAAGAGGACAAGATAACCGGAGTTACATCATATTGCAATTTCCCGGAGGAGGCACTCAATAAGCAGAAAGTGGGCGATATGCTGAATATCAATTTTGAAAAAATCACAAGTCTTCAGCCCGATCTGATTTTTATTACAGTCGAAGGCAACGACAGGAGCGCTTACCTTAAATTGATAAAATTGGGACACAAAGTATTTGTTTCAAACCCTCGTGACCTTGACGGAATTCAAAAAACGATCCGGGATCTGGCTTCAATTTTTCATAAAAAGCTCGTGGCTGATCAAATCATCGTTTCCTGGAACCATTACCTTGACACTCTCAGACAAAATGCAGACAACCGAACAGGAATATCCGGCATTTTCCTAGTTTCAACTTTTCCCGTAATGGCGGCAGGCGGTAAAACATTTATTAATGAAATATTTCGTCTTTCGGGAGTGGCAAACCTGGCAAAAAGATCGGAACTGAATTATCCGGTGTTCAGCCGGGAATCAATTCTGGAATTAAACCCGGATTTCATTATAATACCCGGAGATGGGAAGAATGAGGTGAGTGAATTAATAAATGCCTATCCTGAATGGCAAATACTAAATGCAGTGAAAAATCATGCTGTTTTTTTCGTGGAACCCGATCTGTACCTGCGCCCAGGTCCGCGTTTTATAGACGCTCTGAAAGATTTTAATCGTCGATTAGATCTTCTTCATCCGCAAAATCAATGAATAATTTTGAGCAGACTCCGCCCTGAAATCGACCTGTTTTTTTACATTCATCGATTTTTTTATGCATGTCCTCTTTAGAACCCTGACCACTCTCCACAGAATACTGGTCGAGATCTGCGCCACAGGAGGTGCAAAAATTCCTGTCATGATCCAGTTCTTCTTTATTAAATTCTTCTTTTTTCGCCATTACCAGGTTCCCAGTCACTTCCGCCGCAAGGGAGGTAATTTTCAGTAGGATGCTCATCATACTTCATACACAGCACAGCAGTCACATCAAAATGCTTGCAGCTTGAACACAGAGTATCTTCCACAACCGGCAAATTTTCCTCACGAAAAATCTTATACTGCAATATGGCGGGATGAATAATAACTCCATATACTGAAAGTGTAACAAGAGTCCACCAATATTTTGTCTCAATATACCCGGATGTAATCCATATCATAGGAAGCAGAATGCCTGTCCTAATTATTCCCCAGAAAACTATCTTTCCCATCTTCTCATGAATTAATTATTACAAAATTTAGGATTTTTTTCATGCCCAAACAAATAATATATGTAACAGAATTTATTGGCGAATCATACAATAAATTCTTCCGTACAGTTATTCCGGATAATTCTAAAGCGCTAATTATATATTTTTGTCAATATGCTCGAAATTAAATGTGTTTATTCAAAGAACAAATTGAATGGAGAAGTATGGCTTCAAATAACAGAAATACAGCAGTGACTTCCTCAATCGGCGTCGGTGCTGTACTCGCCATGATTATGTCATGGACTTTAAAAAAATCTATCCTGTGGACATTAATTCATGGTCTGCTTGGCTGGTTTTATGTTATCTGGTATCTGATCACTAAAAACGACTGGACCTGGTTTTAAAATTATCCGATTAGATTAAAGGAGACTCAGGAATAAACCCGAATAGCATCAGATTAATATTTTCTTATTTTTGTAATAATATTAAGGCAGGGAAAGTATGATTGCACGCCTGAGAGGGAAAATATTATTCAAAAAACCGACATCCATTGTCCTCGATGTTAACGGGGTTGGATACCATGTAAACATTCCAATAAACACTTTCGAAAAGTTGCCCGATGAAAACAGTGAAGCCTCTGTCTTCACATATCTTCACGTAAAAGAGGATGCACTCGATCTTTATGGATTTATTACTGAAGCAGAGAAAGAACTTTTTCTCCTGCTTATTGGTGTAAACGGAATAGGTCCAAAATCCGCCCTCAGTGTTCTTTCGGGGATTCAGGCGCCCGAACTGATTGATGCAATCGGGAATGCAAATCTTGGCAGAATAACTGCGATTCCTGGTATTGGGAAAAAAACTGCAGAGCGATTGATTATCGAATTGCGGGATAAAGTATCGAAAATAAAACTCAGTGGGGAATCCTCAGGAATATACCATCCGGTTTCGGGCGATGCAATTGCAGCACTCGTTAGCCTCGGGTATAATCAAAAAGTAGCTGAAAAGGCAGTAAGGCATATTATCACTGAATTTCCCGATATTACGATTGAGGAACTGCTGCGTAAAACACTTGCCGCGCTTAATAATTAGAAACTTTCCTCTGATTAATAAGTAAAATCAATAGACTATGACATTAAACAATGATACTATTCCTTTTTATTGCAATTTTTATAATAAATACTGATCTCTCTGCGCAGGACATAAATGCTTTTCAGATTGGAAGAGTCAAATATGGTGGCGGAGGAGATTGGTATAATGATCCCTCAGCAGAGGTGAATCTTCTTAAGTTTACCGCATCTTTAACGAATATTAAAGTTCGCACCGAATACGTTTTTACTGATGTTGCCTCCGATGATATCTACAAATATCCTTTGCTTTTTATTACAGGCCATGGCAATATTTCTTTGAGTAACGAAGAAGCCCGGCGCCTGCGGAAATACTGTGAGGAGGGCGGTTTTATTTTTATCGATGATGATTACGGAATGGATAATTCAATAAGACGTGAAATGAAAAAAGTTTTCCCGGAAAGCGGTTTTGTTGAGATACCTTTCTCGCATGGAATATATTCGTCTTACTTTTTATTCAGAAACGGTCCTCCGAAAACACACGAACACGATGATAAAGCCCCAAGGGGTTATGGAATATTTCTTGGTGAAAGGTTGGTTGTCTATTACACTTATGAAAGCAATCCTTCAGATGGTTGGGCAGATGCCCGCAGTCATAATGATTCACCTCTCGTAAGGGAAGAGGCTTTAAAATTCGGCGCCAATATTCTTATATGGGCTTTAACTAACTGAGAGCTATGGAAACCAAAATTCAGCAATTAGAGAAAAAACTAACCGGATATATTGATTATCAGAATATCCTTCGGGGTATATCAGGTTTTCTTCGCTCATTAATATTTATGCTGCTTGCTGCCGCTTTTCTGATGCTCGCTGAGTTGATTTTTCAATTCGGGACACAAAGTCGAACTGTAATTTTTTATTCGTTCATATTTGGATCAATCAGTTTATTTGTAATCTTTGCATTAAGATATTTACTCAGATTTTTTTATATTTTTCATAAACCTGATATCAAACAGGCCGCACTCGAAATCGGGGCGTTCTTTATGCCCAATGAAGATGAAATTGAAAATGTTCTCGAGATCACCAGGCAAAAGGACAAAAACAGTTCAGGGCAGTTAACTGAAGCTGCTTTTAATAAAACTTTCAGCAGAATTGAACCCCTCGATTTTAAGAAAGCAGCAAATATCAGCCCAATAAAGACTGGCTCTCGGAATGCTGTTGCCGTTCTATTTATTTTTCTGATATTTACTTCATTCATACCCGGAATTAAGGAATCCGGCTACCGGATTTTGAATCATAATAAAGACTTTTCCATTCGCCCTGATTTTTATTTCAAGGTTGAGCCGGGAAATTTCCGGATAACAAAAGGTGAAAAACTAACTTTACGCGCTGAAGCTTTCGGGAAAGCTCCTGAGAAAGCCGAATTATTTATCAAATTTTATGATGAAACCGGTTTTTTCGCAAAAAAACTGGTTGCTGAATCAGCTTCTGTTTTTGAGTATTCAATTATCTCAGTGCGTGGGAACTTCGAATATTACTTTAAAAGCAGACATATTGAAAGTAAGCGATTCATCGTTGAGACAATTAACCGTCCAGATGTAAAAACTCTGAGCATTCGAATTCAACCACCTGCTTATACCCGTTTAACTGAAACCCGGCAAGATGATAATGGCAATATCAACACACTGAAAGGATCCGGAGTTTTTCTGAAATTCAGCTCAGGCAAAGAGTTGAAAAATGGACGGATCGTTTTTTCTGATTCAACAGAAATCCCTTTAGAAATTAGAGGAGGTCATGGGACGGCAAAGTTTATTGTGAAAAATGACAAAACCTATCATCTGGAATTTACCGATACCGATAATATTAATAGTGATGAGCAGATTGAATATACAATAAAAACCATTGAGGATCATTTTCCTGAAATTAAGGTAAATGAACCGGGGAAGGACATAAAATTAGCAGAAAATAATCTTGTGCCTCTATCACTGAATATCACTGATGATTTTGGGTTTAGAGACCTGAAATTATTTTTCCGTATTTCAGAATCTGAATTTGGATTCCCTGATGAAAACTTCAGGGATATTGAAATTTCACTGCCATCGGGCATTACTGAAGAAAATATCTTCTATAACTGGGATCTCTCATCACTTTTCCTTGCTGCCGGGGATGTTGTTGCCTATTTCTTTGAAGTCCGTGATAATGATTCCTTTTCAGGACCGAAATCTGCTAAAAGTTCTGTATTTCAAATCAAAGTTCCTTCCCTGAATGAAATGTTTGAAGATGCTGAGAATGCAGGGAATGAAAACAAAGATGATCTTGAAGAATTACTTAAGGAAACCGAAAAATTTAGTAATGAACTGGAAAAAATCAGCAATGAACTGAAACAAAATAATAAAGAAATTACCTGGGAAGAAAAAGATAAAATAGAAAAGTCCCTCCAGAAATTTGAAGATATTACCCGGAAAGCTGAAGATATTAAAAGCAGACTTGACTCCGCAAGAGCTGAAATGCAGAAAAACGATCTTTTATCTGATGAGACTATGGAAAAATATCTTGAACTGCAGGAACTAATGGATCAGTTGACCAGCGAAGAAATGCAGAAAGCAATGGAAAAAATGCAGGATGCTCTCCAGAAACTGAACCGGGATCAGGTGCAGGCTCAGATGAATGACATGAAGCAGAATGAAGAATTTTTCCGGAAAAGTCTTGAGCGGACTATTAATCTCCTCAAACGTGTTCAGATTGAACAGAAAATGGATGAGCTTGTAAAAAGAACAGAGGAATTATCCAGACAAATGGATGAACTCAGTAAAGAAACTGAAGCCAAGAAAGATAATGAAAGAGACAAACAATTAGAGAGTAAACAGCAGAAAACTACAGAGAGTCTGAAAAAGTTAGAAGAAGAATCAGAACAATTAAAAGAAATGATGGAAGAATTCGATGATCTTCCAAAAGATGAAATGGAAAAACTCCTGGAAGAAATGAAGAAACAAAAGAACCAGGAACTTTCCGAAGAAGCTATGAAGCAGCTTCAAAAAATGCAGAAAATGCAGGCGATGCAAAACCAGCAGCAGCTTTCCCAAAATATGCAGAAAATGCAGCAGCAGATGCAGCAGATGAAAGACATGATGTCTATGCAAACCCAGATGGAAGTATTAAATGCCATGCTTAAAACGATTGATAATCTGCTATCACTCTCAAAAGAGCAGGAAGCGCTGAAAAAAGAAACAAGCAGCAGCGAATTCAACAATCAAAAAACAAGGGAAAATGCACAGAAACAGGGAAACATGAGAGGTGCGCTTGATAGAATCTTAAAACAACTTTCAGATCTCTCTGATAAAACCTTTGCAATTACTCCGGAGATGGGAAAAGCAATCGGCAATGCAAAAGACAACATGAATCGTGCAATGGAGGCGCTCCAGAATAAAAATGCAAATCTTGCTTCAATTAATCAGAATGAATCTATGGCTTCACTGAATGAAGCGGCAAAAATGATGAAAGGAGCCATGGAACAGATGATGAACCAGGCGGGACAGGGCTCCGGAATGATGTCGCTTATGCAGCAGCTTAATCAGATGTCACAGCAGCAGCTTGGACTTAATCAAATGACTAAGATGCTCCAGCAAGGTGGAATGACTCCCCAGCAGATGGAGCAAATGCAGAAATTGGCAATGCGGCAGCAGGCTATCAGCAAATCGCTTGAAGAAATGAATAAGGAAGCCAGGGAAGCAGGTATGTCGAAAAAACTTACCGGGAATCTCGAAAAAATAATGAGCGATATGCAGGAAGTTGTTTCAGGACTGAGATCAGAAAAGATTGACGATAACCTTGTTCAGAAGCAGGAACGTATTCTTTCACGGATGCTTGATGCTCAAAGATCAATTAATGAGAGAGATTTCGATAAAGAACGGCAATCGGAATCCGGGAAACAGTTTACTATGGACTCCCCGCCGGAATTGCTCATTCGCGAGGAGGAGATAAAGAACCGAATTCGAGATGAACTGCGGAAATCGATTAAAGAAGGATATAAAAAAGATTACCGTGAACTTATCGAGGAATATTTCAGAGCCCTGGAAGAAAAGGAAAAATAAGGTATTAGATTTCAGTTGTGTGTTAGTAACGAATTTTGGGGGAAATGGAGCTGTTTTCATAAACTAATAAGTATTACAAAGAACATAAATATTAAAGGATATTCTGTCCCTTTTTGTTTTTTCACATTTTTGAATTATATTTATTTCAATTAAGTGCGGATTAAAAATGCAGGATTTCCCGACAACTAAAACAAATTTTTTCTGCCAGAATCTCAATAATTTGAGATTCTGGCCATCTGCATTCGAGAGTTTTTTTGCTGGCACACAACATATCCTTATTTAATCAAAAAGTATTTCAAGACGGCTACATTGTATTGCATTAGTGATAAATTACGGAGAAATTTATGAAAAGATTATTTTCATATTTATCAATCATTGCTGCATTAGTATTTATTAATAGCTGCGATACAACCGAACCAGCGCCTCAGATAAATCAGCCCGGGTTTCAGAAAGATATCCCCTGGCCATCTTTAGCCGACTCACCCTGGCCGATGCTCGGCAATAATCCACAGGGTAGCGGACGATCAGCTTACAGAGGACCGCTTATAGGATCACTTGACTGGGAATTTAGGAATAACTGGGAACAGATTATCAGCAGTGTTGTTATTGGTCCTGATTCTACGATATATGCGCCATATGAGGATGGCGGATTTATTGCAATAAACCCTGACGGCACCTTAAAATGGAAAATTCTCGAAGATATAACTCATACATTTACTACACCTATTATAGCTTCTGATGGCACCATTTATCATTTTGCCATGTCGGGTGTGTTTGCTATTAACCAGGACGGCTCTGTAAAATGGTTTTTTCCTGTCAAAATCGATACCCCCGGAAGCAATATTGATAAAGATGGAAATATTTACTTCATCAGCAGCCAGACTCTAAGAGTCTTAAATAAAGATGGTCAGCTTATCTGGTCACACAACGATCCGGACTTTAGCCGAAGATATTATACAAGCTTTTCACCGGATGGCAAAACTTTATACATCCCGGGTAAAATAACAGCCTTTGATATTGTGAACAGAGAGATCAAGTGGCAGTTCGGAACCGGAAACTCTGACTGGATTTTAGTTGATTCTTATGGGAATCTTTTTTTCACAGCGATATCGGGTACAGTAAGTAAAGATAATACGCTGTTTTCAACTGACCCGGCGGGCAAGATCAGATGGCAGCGGAAGCTGACGGGTAATTCCTACACACCCAGACCCACGATGGATAAAAACGGAAACTTATTCTTTGCCACTTTTGCCACTGATTCTGTCTTTTCTTTGGATTATAGCGGCAAATTACGCTGGGCAGCAAAACTCCCCTCCCAGGGTGCGGTAACAACGCCCCTGGTTTCGGATGCCGATGGTAAAGTTTATGTTATTATTGAAAAGTATGAGGCATTTGATGTAGCGGTTTACAGCAGTAATGGAAGTCTGCTTAGTGTTTTAGCCGATCTGCCGAGTTACTCAGGACAATCTCCGGCAATTTCTTTCAACCGATTAATTATTCCCTCCGGCAAGGGCGAGAGTATTTTTTGCATGAAATAAATTAAGGTATCAAATTAAAAAAGTGAGTATTTTTAGTATTTATGATGGATATTAATCTTTCAGCGCAGGATGAGGATTTAATTGGATAGAATTTTTGAGAAATATTTCTAAATTCACGAGGTTTATCTAAAACTCAGAACATATGATATTAGAGTAGGGCGTTAGGAATTGTGTGGACTAAACAAGGCTGTTATATTTCCCGTGGAGTTTACATATACCCGAATTGTAGTAATGATTTTCTCAAAATCTTACGGGATTTGTTTTCGAAAATAATTTCAAATGCCGATGCAGTGACCGGAGGTAATTATTACCCGACTTTCAATTGGGTTTTATTCGTAGGTTACTAAATTCTGGAAGTTGACTACCCATCGGCACAGAATATTTTACAGCGTGAGTTCAATATGGCATTTACCGTTTGAAAAACAAAATCGGTTATATTTAAGGGCAGGTTATATTTTGCACCAAGGGCTTCTGCATTAATATGAACCATATCT